>Ga0164297_10001377_pt1 | contig 25916 bp, 19 predicted proteins | sample GEODES058metaG_FD_113539 | JGI IMG/M metagenome (GOLD analysis project Ga0164297, IMG submission 113539) | Dystrophic lake water microbial communities from Trout Bog Lake, Wisconsin, USA - GEODES058 metaG | ecosystem: Environmental > Aquatic > Freshwater > Lake | place: USA: Trout Bog Lake... | reverse complement strand
TAATGGCTATTGATACGTGCTGCAACGTCTTTTTCAACACAGTTCATGTCCATAGGAGGCATGAAATTGCCATTTGGCAGGATAGGCACATTATCATGGTTACCTGAAATACCTGCAAATCCTTCTACATAATCATACCATGGAGCAAGATCTTTGTAACGGATAGGCCAATCGACACCGATACCATCTTTAAGATTAGCCTCAAAATCAGTATCATGCCAACGGTAGCTTTGACGGCCCCACATCAGCGAACGACCACCCACGTGGTATCCACGGAACCAGTCGAAGCGCTTTACTTCGGTGTAAGGACTTTCTTTTTCATCAACCCAATAATCAAGGTTGGTTTCATTCAATGGGTAATCCCTTTTTAAAACGGGATAGTCTTTTTCCATCTGGACGGTTCTTCCGCCCCTGTGTGGGAATTCCCAGGGACCCTTGGTGGCGTTAACATAATCTTTGACGTGTTCAATATCACGTCCACGTTCAAGAAGAATGGTTTTTAAACCCTTTTCTGTAAGCTCTTTGGCTGCCCAGCCCCCGCTTATTCCAGACCCGATAACGATCGCATCGTATGTGTTCGTTGACATATTAATTTTGGTTGTTTTGGTTTTATCCTGGTTAGAACGACTAATGTAAAAAATTAATTCTCTTTTATTGAAGTTTCATTGTGTTTTTTTAACACAATAACGGTTTTAATTGATTTAAACGGCGATTTTCACTTAGTATCGTATAAAGGAAAACGTTTTTATTGTTTATATATTTCCTTTTTTAAGTTCGCTAACAGCATTATCCACTGCCCTGGCTGTAAGCGCCATATATGTCAGCGAGGGGTTCTGACAAGAAGTAGAGGTCATGCTTGATCCATCGGTTACAAACACATTTTTACATGCATGCAACTGGTTCCATTTGTTTAGCATTGATGTTTTCGGATCGTTACCCATGCGCACTCCACCCATTTCGTGGATATCCAATCCCGGTGCCTGGTGGTTGGTTTCAGCTTTTATATTCTTGAATCCTGCGCTGGTAAACATTTCCGTTAATTGCTCCACATAATCTTTTTGCATTTTCTGATCGTTGTCATCATAATCTACAGAAATATTAAGTAGTGGCATACCCCATGCATCTTTCTTAGCGGAATCAAGGGCAACAAAATTACTTGCTTTAGGTATGGTTTCACCCATCATGTGCGAACCAACATACCATGGTCCATAATCTTTTGACGCCAAACCGGCTTTAAATGATTCGCCAAATCCGTCGTTTTCGTGTTTATAACCCCGATAAGCGCCCAGTCCACAGGCGTAACCGCGCAGAAAGTCGGTTTCCTGCTTAAATACGTTTCTGAATCGTGGGATATAACCTCCTCCGGCCGGATTGCGACCATCGGTTGCCCATTCTTCAAACCCCTCAACTTCGGCACCAATATGTGCTGAATAGTTATGGAAGGCAACATATTTACCTAAAACACCGCTATCGTTACCGAGGCCATTAGGGAATCGGCTTGATTTTGAATTCAATAGGATCAGGTTGGTATTCAAGCAGGCAGCGTTTACGAATATGATCTTAGCGTAATACTCTTCTGTTTGTTTGGTGTTGGTATCTACAATGCGTACGCCGGTTGCTTCGCCTTTTTTATCATCATAAATGATCGATTCAACCACAGAAAATGGCCGGAGTGTAAGGTTGCCCGACTTTAATGCCCATGGAATAGTGGAAGCATTACTGCTGAAATAACCACCAAAGGGGCATCCACGCTGACAAAGGTTACGGTTCTGGCATTGTACCCTGCCCTGATCGATGTGGATTTGATTAGGTTTCGATAAATGGGCGCAACGCGCACTGATCACGTAGCGGTTCTTATAATGTCCTTTTACGTGTTTGCTGAAATAGTCTTCAACTGCATTTAGCGGGAAACCGGGTAAAAACTCACCGTCGGGTAACTCTGCCAGGCCATCTTTATTGCCCGATATACCTGCGAATTTCTCTACGTGGCTGTACCATGGTGCAATATCATTATAACGAATGGGCCAGTCAACTGCAAAGCCGTCCCGTGCCGGTCCTTCAAAATCAAAATTACTCCAACGCTGGGTTTGGCGTGCCCAAAGCAAAGATTTTCCACCCACCTGATATCCACGGATCCAATCGAATGGCTTGGTTTGTACATAAGGATGCTCCTGATCTTTAACAAAAAAATGCTGTGCATCTTCGCGAAAAGCGTAGCAGCGACTAACTACCGGGTTGGCATCCTGGATATCCTGTGGTATTTGTCCACGGTGTTTAAATTCCCAGGGGTACATATTGGTAGTCGGATAGTCCTTAATGTGTTTCACATCACGGCCACGTTCCAGCATGATCACTTTCAGGCCCTTGTCGGTCAACTCTTTAGCGGCCCAGCCACCACTTATCCCCGATCCAATAACAATAGCATCAAAGGTGCGCTCTTTTGCGCTGTCGATATTCAGATTAGCCATTTTTTGCAGCCTTCAGGTTTTTAACAGGGAAATAAGCATTATAGCGACCGGGAACCAGTTCCCAAACGATCTCTTTAGTCATAAAATATTTTGATTCAGTGTAGCCGAAAACGGTAAGCCAATGTACATTACCGTAAAAGCCCTTTAGCTCTTTAGAGTATTTATCATCAGAAGAATCAATATTTTTTTGAGACGGCTTCGGCTTCTTTTCGAATGTATTTAAAATAGTATGCTTTTCATCCTTTGTGCATTCTGAAAAAGTCTTATTGTAAGATTTCGTCACAAGGTCGCTAAACTCACCCATGCCCTTGAAAAAAGCATCCCTGTCTTCTTTTTTGGTACAATCATCCAGCATCAACCAAACAAATTTATCAAGCTCCAGATCGCGGGCGCCCGGACTGGTAGTTTTTGGAATAATGGTTTCTGCCAGCTCGGCCACCAGGTTCTGCTGGTCGAGATTTACATCAAAATGTGTGTAATGTGCAGTTGGTTTACCGGGAGTACAATAGGGCAATATTGCTGCACTACCCATCACCAAAGCTAAATTTCGGATCGCCGAGCGTCTGTCCATTTCAAAATTAAATTATAATGCTGGTAGGGGTTTATGGCAGCAATATAGTGTATAATTGACATTTTTAAATAAAAAAAATACTGTTGCAGCTTGTAGGGGCGAACAACAGCATTTTTTCTGCGGAAAATTAAACATAAAGGCTTAAAAACCCCATTTTTTCATGATTTGTAAATCAATTTTTACACAATCAAATGGATCTTTACCTTGGTAGGATTCCTGTTCGATCACGAACCAGTTGGTTCCACCACTTTTCCGGGCTTCTTTTACGATCTCTTTTACCGGCATAACACCTTGCCCAAGTATGGTACTGTCGTAACCATCCATCCCCTGCCCGGTATCGCTTTTTATTTCGTCCTTAACGTGCATCAATTCAAAACGACCGGGGTATTTCTTGAGCAGCTCCAAAGCCCTGCCGCCTGCACCCAACATATTGCCTACATCCATTTGTTGAGCAACAAGGTTTGGATCGGTATTGGCCAGGATATAATCATATAACAAGCCGGAGCCATCAGGGGCCTGTGTATTAAACTCGAAGTTATGGTTGTGATAACCGAATTTCATTCCGGATTTTTTACACAACTCGCCACATTTATTAAACTGATCCATGGTTTTTTTCAGTTTATCCTGATCATGGCGCAACGCATCATCCAACCAGGGACTGATCACAAAATCCTGACCAACCACTGCGGCATCTTCTACCGTATATTTCCACTTATCTGTAAAATCTTTTTTACTATCGTCCCAGTCTTCGGCGGTCATCACCGTATGACCACTATGCATCTGCAATCCCAGGTCGGCCAAAACCTTCTTGAAATCTTTGGCTGCATAACCATAAAATTTGCGGTCGACATAATTAGCGTGTTCCACATTTACATAACCCATATTAGCCAGTTTTTTGAGCGAACCCAGTGGATCTTTGCTCATGGCGTCTCTTACCGAATATAACTGCAAGCCTACCCGTTCGATCTTTTTCGATCCTGCAAACAAACTGCCGGGTAATATAGCGGCACCAGCTACTGCCAGGCCGGTATTTTTAATAAAATTTCTGCGTGAATGATCCATATTCTATAGTGGTTTTATATTGATTAACATTTCATTATTGACCGATAGGAAAAGTTGAAAACAAAAGTCCCGAATTACTTACAAATGCCAGGTGCCTGCTATCCGGTGCCCAGGATGGCGTATTGATGGTACCCTGTCCACCGTATAAATATGCAATAACGGTAGAAGGTCCACCCGCGGCCGGCATGAGGCGCAGGTAAACATGTTTATAAAAAGGGTGATCTCCCGGCGCTACTTCATCTTTAAGGAAAGTGATATAAACGATCCATTTACCATCAGGCGAAATATGCGGGAACCAGTTATTAAAATCGTCGTGCGTAAGTTGCGTTTGTTCGCTGCCATCAGCTTTCATCCTGTAAACCTGCATCAGGCCGCTGCGTACTGAGTTAAAATAGATGTATTTTCCATCTGGGCTATATTCGGGGCCATCATCCAGTCCCGGGGTATTGGTCAACCGCTCCTCGGGGCCACCGCCTGAAGGAATGCGATAAACATCATACTCCCCATTCCGATTGCCACAAAACACAATATATTTTCCGTCGGGCGACCAGCCATGCATATACGACGGCCCGATAGGTGTGATTTGTTTGGCTTCACCCCCACCTATCGGTACTGTAAAACCAAGCGAAGCGCCTTTGTCGCCATTCCCACTGCTAACGGTTAGCATGGTGCCATCAAATGAGATCACGTGGTCGTTATTATTTTTATCGGCCACACCGGTATTGATCACTTTTGGTGTCCCGCTGGCAAGATCGAAATTATACAACGCCCCATCACGGTTGTAGATGAGTGATTTACCATCCTTTGTCCAGTTTGGCGCCTGTAATGATTTAGGAATCTGGTAAATGATCTTACTGTTTTGATCGTTTATGTCTAAAATTTCGATCGCACTACCGAGGTAATCACGGTAAGGCACCAGGCTTTTTGTTGCAGGTGCAACTATCCTTACATTATTAAACAAGGCCTGTTCGCTTACGTTCGGGTTGTGGGAACATATAAATAAACCTACATAAACATCATCACCGAGCTCGAGACTATCGAGTTTTTCGCTCACAAAGGTTTCGCCCTTATGCGCTACCGACATGATATACCTGCCATCTTTACGTTCTAACTGCACCACATCAGCACCAGTTAGGGTAAATTTCTTTTCTTCAGTTGCTGCGCCAGTCGTCCGTCTGAACTGCAGTGATGTAAGCCCGCTGCCATGTATCGCCGCACTTACGTGTTTTGAATCGGTATCCAGTGAAGAGCGCACCATCCACCCTACTTTACGGTGTTCTTCAACGCCTTTTCCAACAAATGACAGGTTGGCGCGAAGGATGAAGTCGCCTTTTATTTTTTTCCAGACGAAATGAAACTCGTCATGTTTAGCCCAGATATTGGTTCCTGACCCTTCCAGGCGATATTGCTGGTTGTTAGCGTCATAGGAAGCTGACCCTTTATGTTTAACCATACCGATATCAGACTGTCCGTCAAATATTCCAACCGGCTGATCCTGAGCCTTAGCATAACAGAATCCAGCACACAAAAGAACGCAGCATAGCCAGGTGCGAAGCAAATATCTCATTAGTAATGGTGTTAAAACGACAATTATAATTGGGGTTAGCTAAATTAGAAATAACTAACATAAAACCAACAAAAACTTTAGTTAATTTTTAATCTAAAGCCGGGTAGGCTCTATATATATCACTTTAGCTTAACGGTAGCCTGGGAAAATTGAAACAATTTATGCAATTGCTGCTTGAGTGCTGCCTATACGTAGGCCGAATTGAGCGGAAGGCTAAAAAAGAATTTACTGCCTTTGCCGGGTGTGGAAACGATCCAAAGTTCGCCGCCGTTGAGTTCGACCAGTTCCTTGCAAAGGATCAAGCCAATACCGGTACCGCTTTCACCGGCAGTACCGCGCTGAGAAAAATGAGTTTGTATAAAAAAAAGCTTTTCGATCTCTTCTGCTGACATACCTTTACCGGTATCTTCCACACATACCAATATTTTTTCCTCCTTTATTTCTGAACTCAGAATAACACGTCCATTGGGTTCAGTAAATTTAATGGCATTACTTAACAGGTTACGCAGCACCACTTTAATATGGTTCTCATCCGCATAAACAGACTGGCCCGGGTTGGCCAGGTTTTGGAATTCGATACTCTTTTTTTGCAATGCATGGCCAAATATATCTTCCAGTTCAACACCCATCAGGAAAATATCAAGGCCTGCTGCGTTGGTCGTCCTTCCTTTAAAATTGCTTCCGGCCCATTCAAGCAGGTTTGAAAGGGTCAGTTCAGCACTTTTAACCATCGGATTGATCTCCTGCATTAGCGTATGGATCTCTTCGTTCGAAAAATAATCCATGCCAAACATATCGGTAATGTTGCGCAGGTTAGCTAATGGGGTACGCAGATCGTGCGCTATTACTGCAAGTAATTTGTCTTTAATGCCACCCAACATTTCAAGGTCTGCAGATTGTGCTTCTATCAGTTGCTTTTGCTTCAACAAGTCATCATGCTGAAGGCGCAATTGTTCACTCAATCTCTTTCGCTGCAGGTAAAAGAAGTAAGTGACGGAAAGTAAAATGATCACTACTAAAAGCGAAGCGGCAAGCGTAATAATAGTGGTACGTTGTAACTTCATCATTGCCTGATGCTGCTGGTCAGCACGTTCCAATGCTGCCATATCACCCAGTCGCTTATCAAGCGCAAAAAATTCTTTTATCAGTTCGGTGTTTTTATTCTTATTAAAAGTGCTCAGGCTATCCTGCATCTTGTTGTACCGTTTCTGGTAAAACATTGCTGTTTTCAGATCACCTTTGCTTTCATAGCTTGTGATCAGCGCATTGTAGGCTCCTGATATTACATCAACCACACCTATACTATCTGCCAGGTCGCCGGCCTTTAATGCCGCGGGAATTGCCTTATCATAATTGCCCAGGTTATTATAGATCTGTGCATATTCAAGCCCGGTTGTAGCACGCAAACGTTTATTTTGTACTGCGAAACTGAGTTGATAGGCTGTATCAGCATAAGCCAGGGCCTCTTTATACCTGCCGGTTTTGTTAAAGACCACGCACATCCGCTCATATAAAACGGCAGCATCTTTAATGTCGTGAACCTTGTGATTTAACTGTAAAGCATTTTTAGCTTCGATCAGTGCTTCCGAAAATTTTCCCTGCCTGCGGTAAACGAGTGAACGTTCACTAGACACATCAGCGATCCGGACAAGGTCGCCCTGTGCGTATTTTTCAGCACTATCAAGATATAGTTGGGCTTCTTTGAAATTGTGCAAGTCGGAATAAACCCGACCAATTGTCGTGTAGCACTTTGCGATGGAAATATTGTCGTTTTTAGAAAAATTTATCAACGCCTTATTTAAATAAATAAGTGCAATGGGATAATAAGATTGCGACCAATAGACATGTCCTATATTATAGTAACTTTTGCCCGCTCCCAAACGGTATTTTAGCTTTTCGGCAAGCAAAAGTGCCTTTAAGGCTGCATTCCTTGCCGAATCAGGTGATTGAAGAAAGGTTGTGGCCGATAAATCGTTTAGACTGTCAACTACATGAAACGAAGTGTTTGGATGAGTTGTGGCGATTGAAGGAGCTTGTTGCGCGTTTAGCTGCGTAATAATAACTAAGGATAATAAAAAGACGATAAAACTCCTCATAGGTGATATTAATACGAAAACTGGTTGTTAATGTTCTGCAATAATAGCATAAAACTACTTTAGTTAGCAATTGTACACCGTTCACCACTAAGCATTTCGCGCCATCTTTCATCCTCTTCGGGCATCACTGCCTTATCGGCTTCCCGTTTGTAATTATTTTTTAGTTCTTTTCTGCTTCGTGCTTCCAGAAAGCGCCTTACCTGTTCACGACTTTCAAGGATCAAACCCGGTACCTGCACAGGTTGATTGTTCTCGTCTTTCGCAACCATCGTAAAATAGCTGGTATTGGTATGAAAAACTTCATTGGTTTTGATGTTTTCCGATACAACTTTGATACCTACTACGAGCGAGGTTTTGCCCACATAATTGACTGACGCCAGGAGCGAAACCAGGTAACCTACTTCAACGGGTTGCAAAAAATCGACAGCATCAATAGATGCCGTTACACAATAATTACCGGCATGTTTAGCTGCACATACATAAGCAACTTTATCCATTAGAGAAAGAATGATCCCACCATGTATCTTGCCACCGAAATTTGAATACGATGGTATCATCAATTCTGTAATAACTGTGGCAGAAAAGCTAACCGGTTTAAATGGCAATGTATCAATTGGATTACTCATTAATAGGAATGTTCAATTTTATGTACTATTCGTCAGGATTTTAGCAACAGGCAGAATCTCACTTTCAAATTTTGTAGTAAATATGCATATATTGCTAATTCGATATGCCTTTTAAAAGTATTTTATTTCCGGTTTTTATTCTTTTCGGTGTTAATTATTGTTTTTGCCAGGACAATCCTGAAAAGAAAAATCGGCTAACCACCGATGTAACTGAAAAATACCACGTTTTGGCTGACAGTCAAACCGTAAAAGATGGCATATACCAGGCCTTTTACAACCGCAAACAGTTAATTGCCTATGGCAATTATAAAAAAGGTAAAAGAATTGGTTCATGGCAATTTTACAACGGCCGTGGTGCTATTTTGGAAACTTATGATTTTGACCGTGATACCATTGTTTATGAAGCATTCGAAAACAGGCGATCTAACCTGAGATATTTTGTCGACAAAAAACTGACGGACTCAGACAAAACAACCAAGCCTTATCGCGTAGGTGGAAGGTATTATGGATACCTGCCCTATCTGGCATGTTTCAAAGCGCCTTTTACGCCTGAATTTGGAACTGAATCTCTTTATACAGTTAATGTTGAATTATTGATCAGCCCATTGGGCCGTCTGGCCGACTATAAGGTAAGTATCGTTGGTCCGGATTTTTCACAAACCATTACCCTTTCAACTGCAATTTTTTCGGAGGAGGACAAAAAATTCATACCAGCAAAAATCAACAGCGAGCCGGTGATCTGCCGTATTTTGATCAAATGCAGGTTAACGGCCGATGGGAATATTGATTTTTATTAAATGGTTATCAATGCGAAAGGCGGAGTGCCAATTGCGGAATGGAATAAAATGCGAAATGCGGAGTGCAAATTGCGGAATGCCTTTAAATGCGAAAGGCGGAGTGCCAATTGCGGAATGTTTTTAACTATGAAAGGCGCTTTGCCTTTAAATGCAAAGTGTGAAATTGGTAAATTCGCATTTCACACTCTGGATCATTTTTTCATTTCGCACTCGGCATTCCGCCTTCCGCATTTCTTAATGGTGGTGACCATCTGGCCCATGCACATGGCCGTGAGCCAATTCTTCTGTTGTGGCAGGGCGAACGTCGATAATTTTACCGATAAAATGTAGCTCCTGTCCGGCCATAGGATGGTTAAGATCGACAATTACCGCATCTTCTGCCACCGAAACGATCTGGCCCTGAAAATGGTTGCCATGGTTATCCTGCAAAGGTATGATGCTGCCAACCGGAGGTATATCATTACCTGCAAAAACATCCAAAGGCAAATTAGCTACCGCTTCTTCATCATAATTGCCATAAGCATCTTCTGCCGAAAGCTGAAAGTCATATTCATCGCCGGTTGAAAGTGTGCTCAAGTTTTCTTCGAACCTCGGGAGCATCTGCCCTTCGCCGAATAAAAATGCCAGGGGCTGCTCTTCAGTAGCACTCTCTACTAAACCTTCTTTGCCATTTTCGTCCTTTACATAAAGGTCGTAGGTTAATGACACTACCGTTTTTGGTTCAATCTTCATATTTTTTTGCTGTTGTTTTATTTTTGTATTTGTTCCAGGGCCTCTTCTACCCGGGATACCGGCAAACCGCAGGTTTTATCACGGCAAATAAATAACCGGGTTTCCTTTGCAAACCTACCCTGCAGCAAAGGTAAAATTCCCTTTTTACCTCCCAAGATAATTTTGTTCGGAACGTAGTTTTTTTCGAATTTCCGACGCGTTTCTTCAAAATTTTCGCCGGTTATGGCAAGCTCAAATAAACCAAAGACTTCGTTCAACATCAGGGCAGCCCAGTTTGAATACGACGAGCCATATTTTGCAATTTGCGGGGCAATATTATTTAATAATTGCAATGCGATACCGGTAAAATTTTCATCGTCAAAAAACAAACCCAGTTTCTTCAAATTATGCGCCATTACTGAATTAGATGCGGGTATCACGCTGTCCATCAATTCATATTTTCGGGCGATCAGTTGTTCATCATCTGCGGCTGTAAAAAAGAACATCCCTTGCTCTTTATCGTAAAACAGATCAATAGCAATTTCAGTCAATTCTTTTGCTTTGATCAGCCATTGTTCGTCAAAAGTGACCTCATATAAAGCAATAAATGCATCAATTACATTAGCGTAGTCGTCCAGAAAGGCAAAGGATTGCGCTAACCGGGATTTTTCGCTGTAAATGCGTATCAAACGGCCATCGGAATCGACAAGATTATTTAAGATAAATGCTGCATTGTTCAAGGCGAGCTCCAGGTGTTCCGGTTGATCAAAGGCCCGGTAAGCATCGCATAAGCCTTTTAGCATCAATCCGTTCCACGACGCTAATATTTTATAATCGAGTCCGGGTCGAACACGGTTGCTTCGGTAATTTAAAAGTTTTTCACGTGCCGCACTTATTGCAGATCGCAATTCCGGTATAGTATTACCCAGCTTTTCGGCCAGTTGCACATCTGTATCTTTTCTAAAAAGCACATTGGTTTCTTCTTCTGCCCAATTGCCGTCATCGGTTATATTATAATAGATACAGAAAACCGCAGCATCATCTCCCAATACGGTTTCGATCTCAGCTTTGGTAAAGGTGTAAAATTTACCTTCTACGCCCTCACTGTCGGCATCGAGTGCGGAGTAAAAACCACCACCGGGCGAGGTCAGTTCCCGTTTAACGAATTGGATGATCTCGCCGGCTATTTGTTGGTATAAGGGTTCAAAAGACCATATCGCAGCTTCGGCATATAAACTTAACAATTGCGCATTATCGTACAGCATCTTTTCGAAATGCGGTACATGCCAGCGTCCGTCAACTGAATATCGGGCAAAACCACCGCCTACATGATCATAAATACCTCCAAAGGCCATTTTATGCAGCGTTAGTTTTACCTGAACAGCGATATCAGCGTCCTGCATCAAATGCGCATAGCGCATCAAAAACTGCCAGTTATTTGGCATCGGAAATTTTGGTGCCGAGCCAATGCCACCTTCAACTTTATCAAAATAGCGTTGCCAGTTCTTGACAATCGCTTCCAGATCAGCGCGGCTATATTTCTTTTCGTCGGTTACAGGGCTAAAATTCTCGAATTTAACTATACCATCGGTCAACTTACTGGCATAGTCTTCGGCTTCCTCCGGTTTATTCTTATAAAAGTCTGCCAGGTTAAACAGCAGGCTGAGCCAGTCGTTTTTCCTGAAATAAGTTCCACCATAAATGGGACGCTGGTCGGGCAGACAGATACAGTTCAGCGGCCAGCCTCCCCTGCCGGTCATCAATTGAACCGCGGCCATATATATCTGGTCGATATCCGGGCGTTCTTCTCTATCAACTTTGATACAGACAAAATATTCGTTCATTACAGCCGCCACTTTTTCATCTTCGAAACTCTCATGCTCCATCACATGACACCAATGGCATGCCGAATAGCCGATACTAACCAGGATCAACTTATTTTCATCTTTGGCTTTTTGCAAAGCTTCAGGGCCCCAGGGAAACCAATCGACCGGGTTATGGGCATGTTGCAACAAATAGGGTGAGGCTGAATTGGCGAGACGGTTCATGGGTAGTTGTATAATTTTTAGTTTCAATTAAACTCCTGTTAGAGTCCAATTTTCAATTTTGATGCCTTCCAAACGTGCAAAATCAGATACGTTTCTTGTCACCAATACCAGGTTATTCGCAATTGCAGTGGCACCTATCAACAGATCAAAATCATCCAACAAATTGCCACTCTTTTTCAATCGGGCCTTTTCTATTGCGTAAACGTCAATTGCATTAAAAATTGGAATAACCGTAATTAGTTGCTGCAATTGTTTGATCCTGACAAGGTTTTTTTGAGGAAATGCGCTATTCTCTGCTCCATATTTTAATTCGGCTACAGTAATTTCTGAAATGAAGCAGCTTTCGATGCCGATAGATTCAAGCTGATCGGCTATGCCAAACATACCTTTGAAAAGATAGATACATATATTAGTATCTAAAAGATAATGATTCAAAACGATTCTAAACTACGGGTAAAGCTTCTGGCGTCCTTCAATTCTGCTATAATCTGTTCGGCCGATTTCTCCTCAATAAAATCTCCGGAAATCAATTTGAGAGATTTCTTTTTACTGCTTTTCTTTGGCTTTAAAGAATCTAACAGTCCTGCAATCAGTGCCTCTTTGTTCTTAGGACTTAAATTATTGAAAAGCTCGAGATAGCCTTCTATTAATCGCTTATTCAGATTGGTTGATTGCATTTAACCTGATTGTTATGCTTGTTATATCCACAAAATTAGGAATTTAATAGCTCAATATAATGCAAATAGCTACCGCTTTTCATTTTTCACCCTGTTAAATTAACAAACAACGCATAAAATTGGTTTCTTTGTCTTTGAAACACTTCAAGTAATGAACCAATTGAAACTTAAACTCTTTGCCGGGCTTTGCCTCACAATTTTTTCGGCGATCACCGCCGGAGCACAAACTCCCGACTCGATCAAGTACGATCATCAGGAAACTTTTGGCCCGATCACCTGGCCTGTTACCGGTGGTGATACCCGTTCAGCTAATGGCGCGCCAGGTGCGCATTACTGGCAAAACCGTGCCGACTACACCATCCATGCTACACTTGATGAGGGTCAGCAGGATACTACCGTAACCGGCGAAGTAGTTATCAGTTATACCAATAATAGCCCGGATAAACTCGATTATCTTTGGCTGCAATTAGATCAGAATCTTTTTATCCCTAATTCGAGGGGCTGGGCAACCACACCGATGAGCGGCGACCGTTTTGACGTTAAAGGCTTTAGCAAAGGTGGTTACCACATAGCATCCGTTGCTGTCGGCTATAACAGCCAGGCTTATACAGTAGAGCCGGTTATCAGCGATGCGAGAATGCAGATCCGTTTAAAAGAACCGCTAGCAGGCAACGGCGCAAAAATTGAACTTAAAATAAAATACAGCTTTGCCGTGCCCATGTATGGCGCCGACAGAATGGGTCGTAAAAAATTCAAAGCGGGTTATGTTTATGAGATCGCTGAATGGTACCCCCGCATGTGTGTTTATGATGATGTTGAGGGATGGAACACACTACCTTACATGGGCCTTGGCGAGTTTTACTGCGAATACGGCGATTTCGACTACTATATTACCGCACCGGCAAGCATGTTAGTGGTAGGCTCGGGCGACCTGCAAAATGGTGCCGAAGTGCTGAGCACCACGCAACAGCAACGCCTGAATGAAGCGCGCAATAGCGACCAAACGGTATTTATAACCAAACCGGATGAGGTTGGTCAGAATGATAAGGCTGCAGGTACCAAAACATGGCATTTTAAAATGCTGAATACCCGTGACATTTCATGGGCAGCTTCGAAAGCGTTTATCTGGGATGCAGCAAGGATCAACTTTCCTTCGGGACGTAAGGGTATCTCGATGGCGGCGTACCCTGCCGAAAGTGCAGGCAAAAATTCATGGGGACGCGGAACTGAATACCTGAAGTATAGTATCGAGATCTACTCCAACAAATACTATGAATATCCATGGAACTCTGCCACCACCGTTGCAGGTGTAGCCCTGGGGATGGAATATCCGGGTATAGTTTTCTGTCTGGATAACCTGAAGAATGGCGGACTTTGGGGTGATATCACCCACGAAATTGGCCATAACTGGTTCCCGATGATCGTGGGCTCCAATGAACGGAAATACATGTGGCAGGATGAGGGTTTTAATACCTTTATCAATGAATACTCTACCAAAATGTTCAATCATGGCGAGTATGATGACACCACTGCAAGACCTGCTCATAACCTGGTTGGTTATCTCAAAATTTTAAAAGACCCCTTAATGGTTGCACCGGAAGCAATGGGATTAAATGACTATGGCCAATACTATGTAAAGACATCAGCTGGTTTGGATATGTTGCGCAATGTAGTACTGGGTCCCGATCGTTTTGATTATGCTTTTAATGAGTACATCAAGCGCTGGGCATTCAAACACCCTCTGCCTTATGATTTCTTTCGTACCATGAACGATGCTGCCGGCGAAGACCTGAACTGGTTCTGGAAAGAATGGTTCTTTACTACCTGGAAACTCGATCAGGCGGTACAATCGGTAACCTATGTCAAGAACGATCCGGCTAACGGCGCGATCATAACTCTGGTGAATAAAGAGAAAATGGCTATGCCTGTCGACCTGGCAATTACCCAATCGAATGGCAAAACCGAGATCATACACTTGCCGGTAAATATCTGGCAACGCGCTGGTGGGGTTTGGAAATTCAAATATCCGTCGACTTCCACGCTAACTAAAGTTGAGATCGATCCGGATCATCAACTTGCTGACTTTGACACGAAAAATAATGTGTGGATGGGGAAGTAATTTGAAAATTTGGTGATTTGAAAATTTGAAAATTTGGTGATTTGAAAATTTGAGGATTTGAAAATTTGAAAATTTTCTGTAAAAAGGCCGGGTTCTTTTAGGAACCCGGCCTTTTTATTGTTTGAAGGTTGGTCATCCGTTGTCTGCTACCGCAAGCCTCACAGCTGGTGGTTTTCAATCGTGTAACTTGCATGATTGCAAATTGCATACCTACGGCATGCTAATCCTTTTTGCTTATTTTGGCTACCAATATTTTGCGCCGATGGTGCAACTGAGAATTCTGAAAATTCTCTAATTCTGTAAATTCTGATTCAGACAGCATAATTTACACTGCTACCGCAAGCCTCCCGGCTTGTGGTTTTTATAAAAGCGATGGTATAACGTCCAGGTTGCATACCTACGGCATGCTAATCCCCTTTCTCATTTCAGCAACCAATATTTTGCAACCACGGCGCAACTGAGAATTCTGAAAATTCTCTAATTCTGTAAATTCTGATCAAGACAGGATAACTTACGCTGATTGCTCCTGGTAAACCGGATAATCGGTATACCCTTTCTCACCTGGTGTATAGAACAGATCGAAATTCAGATCAGCTGAAAGCGGTAAATTATTTTCAAAACGCTCAACCAAATCAGGGTTATTGATGAATGGGCGACCAAATGCTACCAGGTCGGCCAGACCGCTTTCCAGCAGGGCTTCGGCCGAATCTTTGGTTAGACCACCAGCCATTATCAGCGTGTTTTTAAAAGCACTGCGAATGGCTTGTTTTATTTCAATTGGCACTGCCGGCGCCCCCATTGCTGAATGATCAACGAGATGGATATAGGCGATATTCAATTCATTCAGTTTTTCCGCGAGGTATTTATAGGTTGCATCAATTTCAGGATAGTGAGGCATGTCGCTGGCTACACCATAAGGCGACAAGCGTATACCGGTTTTGTCGGCACCAATTGCATTGGCAACTTCAGCGGCTACTTCAAGTACAAAACGAGCGCGATTTTCGATACTACCACCATAATTATCAGTACGGATATTGCTGATAGGCGACAAAAATTGCTCTAACAAATAACCGTTTGCACCATGTAACTCCACACCATCAAAGCCGGCTTCGATCGCATTTTTTGCGGCCTGCACATATTCGGCCTTGGTACTTTGCACTTCTTCAGCGGTCAAAGCCCTTGGAGCCGACATATCCTGCATTTGTGCTGAATCAGTCCAAATCTGGCCGGCAGCGGTAACTGCCGAAGGCGCTATAACTTCGGCACCGGCTGGTAAATTTAAAACATGACCAATACGACCGCTATGCATTAACTGGATATATATTTTACTGCCTTTTTCATGTACAGTTTGAGTAACTTTTTTCCAGCCTTCTACCTGTTCCTGACTAAAAATACCCGGAATACGGGAATACCCTAAGCCATTTGGCGATGGCGAAGTACCTTCCGTAACAATCAAACCGGCCGCGGCCCGTTGACCATAATAGGTTGCTATCAGGTCATTAGGAATATTACCGATAGCACGCGAACGTGTCATTGGCGACATAACGATCCGATTTTTTAAAGTGATGGCCCCAACCTTGGCGGGGGTAAATAAAAGGTTTAGTCCCATTTTTTCTATTGCTTAACGTTGTTTATTATTTCTGAATTTCAGTTCAAAATTAGAACAGTTTATAGCAGCATTTGTTTCAAATTCCAAATATGACATCCCTATGGTTTATAGATTTACTATACCTTTTAACGGGGGAAATAAAAATCCTTTCGCCTTTATTCTTTCGCCTTTCCTCCTAAAAAATTAACTTCGCCCAGTCAGAAACGAGGACAGAAGATTGGATTATTTAAAGGGATTGAACCCCGCTCAACAGGCGGCAGTATTGCAAACCGAAGGACCGGTGATGATCATCGCAGGTGCCGGGTCAGGCAAAACACGCGTAATTACGATGCGTGTTGCACATTTAGTGGCAAGTGGCGTTGATGCCTTTAATATATTGGTGCTTACCTTTACCAATAAGGCTGCCCGCGAAATGCGCGATCGTATCATGCATACGGTTGGACCGGAAGCAAAAAACGTTTGGATGGGAACTTTTCACTCCGTTTTTGCCAAACTATTACGGGTTGAAGCAGAAAAAATCGGCTATCCAAATAACTTTACCATCTACGATACCGACGACAGCAAAAGTGTGCTTCGTGCTATCCTGAAAGAACTGGCGCTTGACGACAAATTATATAATCCCAATTTTGTATACAACCGTATCTCAGCCGCCAAAAACAACTTGATCTCGTGGCAGGAGTACCAGCAAAATGACCAGATCCAGGCCGATGATTTTTCGAGCGGACGCGGGCAATTGGGTAAGATATATGAGACCTATGCCACCCGATGCTACCGTGCCGGGGCGATGGATTTCGACGATCTGTTATTTAAGACCAACGAATTGCTGAAACGATACCCCGATGTATTGTATAAATACCAGAACAAGTTTAAATACCTGATGGTAGATGAGTATCAGGATACCAATTTTTCGCAATACCTCATCGTTAAAAGATTGGCAGCCATCAACGAGAATATTTGCGTGGTTGGCGACGATGCTCAAAGTATTTACGCCTTCCGCGGAGCAAATATCCAGAACATCCTCAATTTTGAAAAAGACTACCCTGATCTGAAAATATTCAAACTTGAACAGAACTACCGGTCGACTCAGAATATCGTCAATGTTGCCAATAGTATCATCGCCAATAACCAGGATCAGCTTAAAAAGAACGTATTTTCGGAAAAAGAAGAAGGTGATAAGATAAGGGTAATGCGTGCCTTTAGCGATAATGAGGAAGGTAAAATTGTTGCAGAAGGCATTTTACAGGAACGCAGCACCAAAGGAATGAACTGGCACGACTTTGCCATTTTGTACCGCACCAATGCGCAGTCGCGTTCGATGGAAGAGGCGTTGCGTAAGCTGAATATTCCTTATAAAATTTATGGAGGCCTCTCCTTCTACCAGCGTAAGGAGATCAAAGACCTGATAGCCTATTTCAGATTGACCATCAACCCGGCAGATGAAGAGGCGATGAAAAGGGTGATCAATTATCCCAAACGGGGAATAGGCGACACGACCGTCGACCGCATCATATTGAGCGCCGATCAAAATAAAATAACTCCCTGGGAAGTGATCGTTGAACCCTCGAAATACCTCGATGGAAGAAGTTCTGCGTCGGTCAGCGTTTTTGCTACCATGATACAAAGCTTCCAGGTATTGGTTAAAAACCAGTCGGCGTATGAAGCGGCTTTGCATATCGCCCAGCATTCTGGTATATTGAAGGATTTGTATGAAGATAAATCAGTCGAAGGACTGAACCGTTACGAGAACATACAGGAACTGCTGAATGGTATCAAAGAATTTTCGGAGCGTGAAGATATCGAAGATAAAAGCCTGGGTATTTTTATGCAGGATGTTGCTTTACTGACCAACGACGATAAAGACAAAAACCCGGATGCAGATACCGTTTCGCTCATGACCATCCATTCGGCAAAAGGACTCGAATTTCCACATGTATTTGTAGTAGGGCTCGAAGAAAATTTGTTTCCATCACAAATGTCGCTCAATTCACGAACCGATCTGGAGGAAGAACGCAGGCTTTTTTATGTAGCCGTTACCCGGGCCGAACGTAAGTTGAGTATCAGTTACGCAACTTCACGCTTCAAATTCGGGACGCTGATCAGTTGCGAACCCAGCCGTTTCCTTGATGAGATCGATGCCCAATACCTCGAATTAGATTTCACCGCAAAACCGGCAACCAGCAGCAGCTCGTTCTTTGATGATGAAAGGAGCGACTGGAATAAACGCAGCGACACCTTCTCGAAACCGCGCCCTGCCCCAACCACACCAGTTAAGACAACCTCGTTATTAGCTAAAGCCCACGTACCAAGTGCAGGATTTGCACCCTCAGATACATCGAACCTGCAGGTTGGGATGGAAGTTGAACATGAGCGTTTCGGATTTGGAAAGGTGCTCAGTCTCGAAGGCAATAAGCCTGATGTAAAAGCAACTATTTTCTTTAAAGAAATCGGACAAAAACAATTGCTGCTAAAGTTTGCTAAACTTCGTATTGTAACAAGTTAAGCACATTTTAGGCTGATCTGCAACAGTTTATGTTTTCCAACTTTCGAATAACATTAATTCATTTACAATTGGTTAAATAATTCTCGAAATTCTATACCCTTCGTAGAGAAAATTCCCCGTAAAATATGGCAATGATTTGCTTTTTACTTAAATCAAAAGCAAAACAAGTTGAAATACATGTTGGCACACCCTTTGGTTAATGGTATCTGCACCTAATTAATCAAAAATTTAACATGAACGAACTAAGCAAAAGAACTGCAAACAAATCTGTAGGTAAGAGTATCAGGATCCTGCGCCATCAGCATGGCTGGAGTCAGGAAGATATCGCCAACCGGTTAGGCATCTCTATCCCAGCTTTTTCAAAAATCGAAACTGGCGTTACCGACGTGAATTTATCGCGCCTTGAACAAATTGCCAACATTTATGAAGTAAGCGTAGTCCAGCTTTTAGCTGTTGACACTGAGAATGCCGAAGCAGCACCATCACACCTTAACCTGATACAGAAAAAATTAAGCGACCGTGAAGCTGAAATTGCCAGCCTGCAACGTAAAGTGATCGAATTGTACGAAGAGTTACGCAACAAGAGCTCGGTAGCTGTTTAAGAAGATTTTCCTGGCTATTCCGAAATCCTACATTCGGAAGACCCGTAATTGACCACTAAACAAATGATTAGCGCCAGGTAAAATTTAACGATTTTACGCTAATGATTTAAGATGAAAAGAATGCATTACAGGAAAGATAGTCCTCCAAAATATTGACCGATTTCCCCCGGTTAGTATTTTGGAGGAATAAATCTATCATTGAAACAGAGCTTGTAATAACTTTCTTAGCTTTTAATTTAATGGAACGGCTATCGTTAACCCCAAAAAAAGCGAAGTCTGACGAGTTACCGTAAATCTATCAAGATCAATGGAAACTGGTACGTTTAGGGTCGTGCAGGATATCAGTCATATCAATGATCTTTTCATCAATATCTGATACACATTTATTCATCATATTGATACATTCCTGCTGATCAACCAATCCTTCTTTTTCAAGATTCATCAGTCCTTTCAGCGTAGCTATAGGTCCGCGTATCTGATGCGATAAATAAGATGAATACTCCGAAAGTTTCTTATTCTTAACCTGCAGGTCGCGGGTACGCTCATCAATGATCTCTTCCAGGTGATGATTGATCCTGTCGAGGTTATCTTTCTGGCGCGATACTTCACTGTTCAACTCGGTCAAACGAGCGTTGGTTCTGGCCTTACGTTTTACGTTGCCAAACAGCAATACTATTACCACCAGCAATAAACCAGAGCCAGAGACAGCCCACCAGAATTTAACCCGGTCGTTTTTCTGGCGTTCGATGATCAGCTCACTTTCATGTTGCTTTTCCTGCTGATCATGCTGATCCTGCATCAATGTTAAGTCAGAAGATAAGGTCTTCTTTTGGTTAACACTATCCTTTACATATATATTATGTAATATCTCTACTGCTTTTTCAAAGTTTTTGCGGTGCATCTCCAACTGATAGGAGTTGTAGTTGAAGTCGGCCTCCAGTTTATCATCCTTGGTGATCTCAGCAAAGCCTACGCCCTCATCCAAAAACTTTTGTGCACTATTATAATCGCGTCTTTCAATATAAATAGACGAAAGCGTCAGGTCGGTTATACCAATGGAAGTGTTTTGATCGCGTGCTTTGGCCTGATCGTGAGATTTCAGCAGAAGTTCAAGCGCTTTATCGTATTGCTTTTCCTTATAATAAATTACCCCAATATTTTGAAGGCAGATGATCAGGGTAGTTTCATCATGCAACGAGGTAAACAATTCCTGTGCCTTGGTATAATAATTTAGCGCAAGCGAAAAGCTTTTTTTACGAAGATAAACGTTTCCGATATTCAAGGTGGTCCTGGCGATCATATTGGTATTGCCCAATTGTTGCGCTATTGCTAAACCTTTTTCAAGAAAATCTAAAGCCTGATCGTAGTCAATTGTCAGGTACAGATTACCTATATTATTATAAACCTTAGCCTGACCCAGGGCATTGCCACTTTTCTTAAAATAACTCAGTGCATTTGAATAATCACCAATTGCTCTTGCTTCATTATTTGCATATGCCTCTCCTACACCCATTATCCGGTAAGCTTCGGCAATCCCATCGATATAATTGATTTTTTTAGCGATTTCAAGCGCTTCCTGACCCTTTTTTATCGTTTGGTCGTGGTCGGTCAGGTGAATTTGAAAACCCTGCCGGTTCAGTAAATTAACCTGCGCTGTGTCCTGAGCTTCGAACGCAATATCGGCACTCGCATATAAATGCGTGAATCCGAAGCACAAAAATAAAATACAGATATAAACTCTTTTCATTAAAAAGGATATTATCCACACAGCGATTAATAAACTTCGCACAGTATGATATCACCTTCTTACGTAAATAAATTAAAAATGATGCAAAAATATTTCGTTAAATAAATTTTTTATTCTCAAAAACATATTTATCTTTGTGAGAGGACTTTAGTTAACAACAGTAAGTGCCTTATTTATAGCATATTATAACCATCTGCCTGGTTGCAATTTTTTGGAATAATTGAGAGTTTTTTGAAATAATTTCAAAAAACCATTGCAAATTTTCAAATAATTGCAATTTATGATATCAAACAGGTTTATAAGTAATTACATCGCTTATATCATGTAAACTGAAATTTCAAGCGTTTTATTATGCTTATTAAGTACGAATATTAATTAACCATATATTTTATACCATTCTAACACATTCAAAACAATGAAAAAAGTAATCTTCGCTGCCCTGTTTATGGCGTGCATCGGAACTTTGTCATCGTTCAAAAATGACACTACTTCTGTTAATCTGAACGCAAGAGGTGACAAAAAAGAACTTGGCACTGCTGATGCCGTTCGCGGTGACAAAAAAGAACTTGGCACTGCCGACGCGGTTCGTGGTGACAAAAAAGAATTAGGTACTGCAGATGCTCGTCAGCATAACGCAGCTAATGACAAAAAAGAATTAGGTACTGCCGACTAATTAAGTCGAAAATACCTGGCAATAGCATATTTACATGTTATTGCAATGGGGTTGCACATATTGGATAATTTCCAATATGTGCTTTATTCAACCGGATGAAATATCGGGGCTTTATTTTATTGGCTTTTTAGCGATAGATAAAGTAATTTTATGATTCCCTTTGGATCTGATTGTCACCAATAGTGGCAATAAATAATACGCCTTTTTAAAACAGCCCTTTTCCTTTTTTTAACAGCGCCTCCCTTGCTGTAATGTCGGTTTGATTTTATTTTTTTATCGAATTATTCAATCTTTTTTAAGTTTATATTTGTTGCAAATGCACTAAACTATGCAACAAATAAAACAATACGTTGAACAAAATAAACAACGTTTCCTCGACGAACTATTCGAACTTTTACGATTCCCATCTGTAAGTGCCGATCCGAAATACAAACTGGACGTACTTAAAACAGCCGATTATGTTGCCCAAAAATTAAAGGATGCTGGTGCCGACCATGTAGAAATATGTGAAACGGCAGGAAACCCAATAGTTTTCGGTGAAAAAGGATCAGACCCTGGTAAACCAACTATTTTGGTCTATGGCCATTACGATGTTCAGCCAGCTGATCCGCTTGAACTCTGGGAAACCCCACCATTTGAACCAACTATTCGCGATGGAAAGATATACGCCCGTGGATCCGCTGACGACAAGGGGCAATTTTATATGCACGTTAAAGCATTTGAATTGATGGTGCAGCAGGGCAATCTGCCATGCAATGTAAAATTCATGATAGAAGGCGAAGAAGAAGTGGGATCATCAAACCTGGGCATATTTGTTAAAGCCAATAAAGAACGATTAAAGGCAGATGTTGTGTTGATTTCTGATACTTCAATGATCAGCATGGAACACCCTTCGCTGGAAACCGGACTGCGCGGTCTCTCCTACCTTGAGGTGGAAGTAACCGGTCCTAATCGCGACCTGCACTCGGGTGTGTATGGTGGTGCTGTGGCTAACCCGGCTACCATTCTGGCAAAAATGATCGCTTCACTGCACGATGAAAATAACCATATCACCATTCCTGGTTTTTACGATGATGTTGTTGATCTGACTGCCCCGGAACGTAAAGCGCTAAATGAAGCACCCTATGATGAAGCAGCTTACAAAGCCGATCTGGGAGTAGATGAATTATGGGGCGAAAAAGGCTATAGCACGCTGGAACGTACAGGTACACGACCCACACTTGAAGTCAACGGTATTTGGGGTGGTTGTATTGGCGAAGGTGCAAAAACCGTATTGCCGTCAAAAGCCTATGCAAAGATATCGATGCGCCTGGTACCTGATCAGCACTCCAACAAGATCACTAAGCTGTTTACCGATCATTTTAAGAAGATCGCACCAAAAAGCGTAAAAGTAAAAGTTACGCCGCATCACGGCGGCGAACCTGTTGTTACACCAACCAATAGTGTGGCCTACAAAGCGGCACAGAAAGCCATTACCGAATCATTCGGCAAGGCACCCATTCCAACACGCGGTGGCGGCAGTATCCCGATCGTAGCCTTATTTGAAGCCGAGTTAGGCATCAAAACCGTACTGATGGGCTTTGGCCTCGACAGCGATGCGCTGCATTCGCCAAACGAGAAATATGATATTGTTAACTACTACAAAGGCATAGAAACCATCCCACTATTCCACAAGTATTTTGCTGAATTAAGTGATACGTGGAGGTTGTAGCTGGTGGATTGGGTTGGAGTTAGTTGATTGGGTTGGATTAAGTTGATTGGGTTGGATTAAGTTGATTGGGTTGGATTAGGTTGAATAGGTTTAGTAAGTTTATTGGGTTGACCTTAGTTGAATTGTTTAAGATTGATTAAATGATCAACCAATCACCACCTTTCAAAAACAACTCAATCAACCACTTAACGTAATCAACTTAATCAACTACTTAACCTAATCAACTCAATCAACCACTTAACGTAATCAACTTAATCAACTACTTAACCTAATCAACTCAATCAACTACTTAACGTAATCAACTCAATCAACCACGTAACCCTATCAACTCAAACAACCACTTAACCCATTCAACTTAATCAACTAATTAACCAACAATCTTCTCACATTCTGCCAGAAACGATTCGTCTGCATCAGCACCTATGCCTGGGGTATCGGCGATGAATAGTTTATAGCCATCGTATTGGACACCGCCAATACATGGATCGGCCAGGTGGCCCAGCATACAGGTGTCCATATCGTAAAATTTGATATTCGGACTGGCATAAACAAAATGCAGTTTTGCACTCAGGGCGATACGACTTTCCAGCATTCCGCCCATCATGCAGGCAATTCCTTTACCCGCTGCCAGGTCGTGTATTTTTTTGGCCTCAAATATTCCTCCTGATTTGGAGAATTTAATATTGATATAATCGCATGAATCGGTATTGATCTGCTTGCGGGCATCATGGTGATTAAAAACACTTTCATCAGCCATTATCTTAACGGGTGATATACGCTTTAATTCGGGAAGCCGATCATCATACCAGGTGCGCATCGGTTGTTCGCAGAATTCAATATTATATTCGCTAATGCCGTTTAAAGCTATCACCGCATCATCAAAACTCCAACCCTGGTTGGCATCCACCCTGATCCTGATGCTTTCACCAGCAGCCTCTCTGATCTGTCTTATCCTTTCAATATCCTTTAAGGCATCTTTGCCCAGTTTCACTTTCAGGATGGCAGCTCCGCTTTTTACAAAATCTCGCGCTTTTACCGCCATTGCTTCAGGGGAGGCTATGCCAATGGTAATATCAGATTCAATTTCTCTTTTTGCCCCCCCAAGAAACTTATACAATGGTAAACCGGCATTTTTTGCGGCGATATCATATAAAGCGATATCAAAAGCACTTTTAATAGTGCTGTTACCGGCAGTAAAATCATGCAACTGCTGAAGTCGTGCCTCCAGATCGAGCACGTCCTCACCTTTCCATAATGATGCAAACTCCCGGGCCATTACCAGGCAGGTATCCTGTGTTTCGCCAACAATGACCGGAAACGCCGAGCACTCGCCCACCCCATAAAATCCTGCATCTGTATGTACACGAATGAATACATTTTGCGCATGATCCATGGTACCGGTTGCAATAGTAAACGGCTCCATAGGAATACTGAATCTGTATATTTCGGTATGGGTTATTTTCACGTGCCGGTGATTTTGTTGAATTTTATATCGTTGTAAAGTTAGGAGCTTTTTCGAATTTAGAAGTCCCCGGCGTCCTTATAAAACTTACGAAGTTTTAGAAACTTCGTAAGTTTCTTAACGCCAGTTTGGCTAAAGCCTCGTTCTTCTCAACCATGTACCCGTCGACTGAAGTCAACGGCAATGAGTTAACAGCTTAAAGCGTTACTTCGACCATCCCTATAAACAACGAGAAAACTAATAATACCAACACAACTTGATCTGCCTAACTATCGTCACAACTAATACAACCACTACAACTAATATAATTAATACAACCACACCCCGATAGCTATCGACACAACCACTACAACTATCCCGATAGCTATCGGGACAACTAATACAACTTACCCCCCCCCAAATTTGCACAACTGTATAAATAAATTATATTTGCACTACTTCAATAACAATTCAACTTTAGCCGCCCGCGGTGGGATCTGCGCTAATTTTAGTTTAATATCACTTTCACATTAATAAATACTGATTTTATGGCGATAGAACCGTCAAAACCATTTGATTATAATTCGACCAGGAATAAACTGATCCTGTCTGAATACGGGCGTAACGTGCAAAATATGGTAAAATATATTTGCGAACTACCAACCCGCGAGGAGCGAAACCGTTATGCCCAGGTTGTAATTGACCTGATGGGTTTCCTGAACCCGCATTTGCGCGATGTTGCAGATTTTAAGCACAAGCTTTGGGATCACCTGCACATTATATCTAATTTTCAGATAGATGTTGATTCTCCCTACCCTAAGCCATCGATCGAAGCCATCCACCTGAAACCCGAGCGTTTAAAGTACCCGCATCAGCGTATCCGTTACAAGC
>Ga0164297_10001376_pt1 | contig 25929 bp, 24 predicted proteins | sample GEODES058metaG_FD_113539 | JGI IMG/M metagenome (GOLD analysis project Ga0164297, IMG submission 113539) | Dystrophic lake water microbial communities from Trout Bog Lake, Wisconsin, USA - GEODES058 metaG | ecosystem: Environmental > Aquatic > Freshwater > Lake | place: USA: Trout Bog Lake... | reverse complement strand
TCTTTCTCCTTCATCAAACTGACGCGAACTCACTCCAAGATCAGCCATTACACCATCAACAGATTGAATTTTATTCAATCGCAAAAAACGTTGTAAATGGCGGAAGTTTTGTGGAATAAATATGATTCGCTTATCTTCTGGAATATTTTTCTTTGCATCTTCATCTTGATCAAATGCTATCAATCTTCCTTTTGCATTTAATTTTTCGATGATTCCTCCACTATCCCCCCCCCCCCCAAATGTGCAATCCACATAAATTCCATCCGGGTGAATGTTCAATGCATCAATCGTTTCTGAAAAGAGGACAGGGATGTGATAATCGGAATTTTGAATTTTGAATTTTGAATTTTGAATTTTTTCGTTCATCATTTCATTTTTAATTCATCATTCATTAACTTTTCCTGCCATTACTTCCTTAGCCAAATCACTGAAAGCTTCTGGTGAAAAATCCTCAAAGAGCTGTTTGTACTTACTTGCATCCCAGATTTCGAATCGATCAAGTGCGGCAGCAAGAACAATGTCCTTACCGAGCCCAGCAAATTCTTTCAATGATTGAGGAAGCAACATCCTTCCGGCATTATCTAATTCTATTTCTGTTGCTCCACCCAAAAACTGGCGGCGGAATTGCCTTACTTTGGGGTCGAAATCATTCAACTGACTAATCTTGGAAATAATGAGTTCCCAACTTTTGATCGGATATAATGTGAGACATTTTTCAAACCCACGGCTGAGGATGAATCGTTCTTCACCTTCAGGCAACTGCTTTTTCAATCCTCCGGGAAGCAGAAAGCGACCTTTTGCATCGACTGTAGCCTCATATTCGCCGTGAAATCCGTTCATTGTTAATAATTATTATTCAAGATTACCACTTGTTGACACAAAATAACACTTTTTCCCACTTTAAATGCAAATTTAGAGCAATTGTATTTATCCACAACAATTCAGACTTTAAAATGCTTGTCCAGATTGGCTTTCAGGCGATTTCGGTAAATTTTGATGTGATTTGAGTGTGAATAGAGGTGCATAAGTGCCTAAAACATTGTCTGAGACTGAATTTCAATGAATTAAGAATGAAAAATTTATTCAAAAAAAGACTAAAAATATAGATTGAACTCTATTATTTCCCCTTGTACATTTGCGAAATGCACCCGAAATTTTTATCTATCAACGATTATACTTATCTATTACCGGAAGATAGAATCGCTAAACATCCATTCGCGAAAAGGGATGAAAGCAAATTATTGATTTATGAAAATGAAAATATTGAAGCCGACATTTATTCAAATCTCACAAACTATTTGCCAACAGATTCTTTATTAATTTTCAATAACACAAAAGTTATTGAAGCAAGATTATTATTTAAAAAAAAATCAGGTGCTACTATAGAATTATTTTGTTTAGAACCCGATGAAAGATATAAGGATATTACTACCGCAATGCTACAAACCGGAAAGGTTTTATGGAATTGTTTGATAGGTGGAGTGAAAAAATGGAAAGAAGAATTTTTATTGAAAGAAGTTTTGATTAATAATACAACAATTCATATTTCAGCGAAAGTTATCGAAAAAAAAACTGATTGTTTTTTGATTGAATTTAATTGGCATGACACAAAAATGAATTTTGCCGAATTGCTGCATCATGCAGGTTCTATTCCTTTACCACCTTATTTAAAAAGGGATGCAGAAGAATCAGACAAAAAAAATTATCAAACAATCTATGCTGATAATGACGGATCTGTTGCAGCACCCACAGCCGGATTACATTTTACTAAAGAATTATTAAATAAAATTTCAGCTAAAAATATTGCAACGGATTTTGTTACGCTTCATGTAGGCGCAGGAACATTCAAACCTGTAAAAGCAGCATTAATGAAAGATCATGAAATGCATGCTGAATTTATTGATGTATCCATTACATCAATAGAAAAAATAATCGCACACTCAAATAAAACTATCGTGGCTGTTGGTACTACATCATTAAGAACAATTGAGAGTTTATATTGGATGGGAGTGAAAATTAGTCAATGGTCAATAGCCAATAGCCATTTACCAAGTAAGATTGATGATATCATTATTCATCAATGGGATCCATATCATTTACCACAAAATATTTCAGTGAAACAATCACTTCACTCATTAATCAACTGGATGAAAGAAAATAAATTTAATCGCCTCCGCACAAAAACACAAATCATCATTGCGCCGGGGTATGATTTAAAAATTGCAAAAGGATTAATCACAAACTTTCATCAACCTCAATCAACATTATTATTACTTGTAGCAGCCATTGTTGGTGAGGATTGGAGAAAAATTTATGATTATGCGCTGAAAAATAATTTTCGCTTTTTAAGTTTTGGAGATGGCAGTCTTTTGTGGAAACATTCTACTAACCAGGCATAACAGGCATTTCAATAGTGAAAGTAGTTCCCTTTCCTAAGGTACTATCAACTTTTATTTTCCCTTTATGTGCATCTATTACTGTTTTAACATAGCTCATTCCTAATCCAAATCCTTTAACATTGTGAACATTACCGGTATGCGCACGATAAAATTTTTCAAAGATGCGCTTTGCGCTTTCTTTACTCATTCCAATACCATTGTCTTCAATGGATATTATCAAAAAATTATTAGTGCTGTGTGTAACAATTTTTATTTTTAATTGCTCCTTAGAATATTTAATTGCATTATCAACCAAGTTAGAAATCAAATTACTGAAATGAACTTCATCTGCTGCAATCAAATCATTTTTTGCGTTAAGCAACAATTCTACTTTAGCTTGTTTATCTTTTAGCTGCAAATCAAAATTTTCCAACACATTATTGATGATGTTGTGTGCATGTAATTTTTTTAAACTCATCTGTAATTCTTGCTTATCCATCAAAGCAGCCTGAAGAATAGTTTCTACATGTTTGTTCATTCGCTTGTTTTCTTCCTTGATAATACTGCTGAAATAATTCATTTTCTCTTTATCATTCTGCACTTTTTCATTTCTAATTGCATCAATGGCTAATGATATCGTTGCCAAAGGTGTTTTAAACTCATGCGTCATATTATTAATGAAATCGCTTTTTATTTCACTTAACTTTTTTTGATTCAATAATGTTTTCACAGTAATAAAAAACGCAGCAATGATAATCATCATAAATACAGCTGCTCCAATGATTATCCATCTTAAACTTTGCCACACTTGTTTTTTTATATCAGGCACAATTACCCACAATGTTTCAGTTTGTGCAGCTTCGAAATCAGTTCCGCTTTCGGGAGAGATGGGAATGATGATGGCTTTATTATTATGAACTGTATCACTATATTGTTGAGAAAACCCCGTGGACTTCATTTCGAATTCACCTTCTGTATTGACAATGGCAAATTCAAAATTTAATTCTTTTAATTCTTTTGAATTGAATTGATTTCTTAATTTATCATAGATCTCTTTTTCTGAAAACCGATCCTCTACCATCAATGGTTTAATCAATTTCAATCCTAAACCGGTAGCACCTAAATGAAAAGAAGGCCTGCGTGGTACCAATCTTAATGCATTGCCGTTATAAACAGATTTGCTTAACTCCTGTGCTACCAAACCGGCTTCATTACTTACTTTATTTAAAATTTGTCCGCGTCTTACTTCCAATAAATTACTTAACCAAGATGCTTGCAGTAAAACAAGTCCTAATAAAGAGAGGGAAATCAGTACAATAATAACGGGTAAAATTTTCTTCATCAATACAAATATAATATTCCAAAAGCCAGATCAAATAAGTAATCCCAGCTTTATCAAGCTTTTAACGATACAATATAGTAACTGTATTTTTTTGATTAAAATTTATCTCTTAATTTTCACATATGGTTCAGGTGCAATCAGGCATATTACTCATTTCAGACCCATTTTTAAAAGATCCTAATTTTTTAAGAACAGTTGTGTTATTGTGCGAACATCAATCAGAAGGCAGCCTTGGATTTATTTTAAATAAATTGTATTCACAAACAATCGGCGAATTGATTAGCGATGTAGAAGAATGTAATTTCCCGGTTTATTATGGTGGACCGGTTCAAAAAGATACCATTCATTTTTTACATCGCCGGCCAGATCTTATTGATGATGGTCATTTAATTATTGATGAAATATATTGGGGTGGAGATTTTGAACAAGTGATGGAATTATTGAAAGAAAACAGGATCACTCAAAATGATATTCGATTTTTTCTTGGTTATAGCGGATGGGGCGAACAACAATTAGAAAATGAATTGAAAGAAAAAAGTTGGATTACCCGTGAAGCATTCAGCAGATTGGTTTTTCATAGAAATATAGATGCTATCTGGAAAGACGCATTAATAGATTTAGGCGGAGAATATTCACAAATGCCCAACTATCCCATTGATCCGCAATTAAATTAATTTTCTGCTGAATAGTGAAACTAAAAGTACAAGTGAGTGACACAACGAAGATGAGTAAAGTGTTGCTGCTTATTTACAAATTAAATTTTCATTTCCGGAATATCTCCATTAATAATTAATCTTCCCGCAGTTTTATTTTTTATTTCTTCCACACGCACCCCCGGTGCACGTTCTAACAAAACAAAACCTTCATCAGTAATATCCAATACTGCTAATTCAGTTACAACTTTCTTAACACAATGCACTCCGGTTAATGGCAAAGTACAATGCGGTAATAATTTACTTTCACCTTTCGGATTGGTATGCATCATGGCCACAATAATATTTTTTGCACTGGCCACTAAATCCATTGCACCGCCCATACCTTTCACCATCTTACCCGGAATTTTCCAATTAGCGATATCACCGCTATCACTCACTTCCATTGCACCCAATACAGTTAAATCAATTTTACCGGCACGTATCATTCCAAAACTTTCTGCACTGTCAAATAAAGCTGCCCCTTTAATTAAGGTTACTGTTTCTTTTCCTGCATTAATTAAATCTGCATCTACTTCTTTTTCGGTTGGATAAGGGCCCATTCCTAAAATACCATTCTCGCTTTGAAAAATAACGGTAATTCCATCAGGTACAAAATTCGATACTAATGTAGGTATACCAATTCCTAAATTCACATACATACCATCTTTTAATTCTTGCGCAATGCGTTTAGCGATACCATATTTATCGAGTGACATAATAAGTTGTATGTTTTAAGTTATCAGTTGAGTTAAGATACCTGCTCTATAACATTATCATCTTCGTTGCGTCGCAATCACTTTATCTTTCTGTTCATTATTCAACAATTTTTAATTCTTAATTTTTAATCCTAATCGTTCTTTTCTCAATTCTTTTTTTATAATCGGCTCCTTTAAAAATTCTATGTACATACACACCTGCCACATCTACATCATCTGCATCAATTTCTCCGGGTGCTACTAATTCTTCTACTTCTGCAATAGTAATGTTTCCGGCCTTCGCCATTGAAGTTGAAAAATTTCTGGTTGTTTTTCTAAAAACTAAATTCCCCAACGCATCACCTTTCCATGCTTTCACAATGCTGAAGTCCGCATGCAGTGCGTATTCCATCAAATACATCTTTCCATTAAACTCCCTTATTTCTTTACCTTTGGCAATTTCAGTTCCATAACCTGCAGGTGTAAAAAATGCGGGAATACCCATACCTGCCATTTGTATTCTTGTAGCCAATGTTCCTTGCGGAATTAAATCAACTTCTAATTCACCACTTAATAATTGCCGTTCAAATTCTGCATTTTCACCAACATAACTGCTCATCATTTTTTTGATTTGTTTTGTTTGTAATAACAAGCCCAAACCAAAATCATCCACCCCTGCATTGTTTGAAATACAAGTGAGTTGTTGAATACCTTTTTTTACCAAGGCCGCAATAGAATTTTCGGGAATACCATTTAAACCAAAACCACCTAACATAATTGTTGCGCCATCATGAATATCATGAATAGCCTCATCAGCTGAGGAAAATACTTTATTCATATATACAATCTAAATCATTAAAAAATTGATTAAAGTTACTGATGAATCATGAATGCTTTATTCTTTTCTCTTTGGCCAAGATAAGAAACAGAATCAATCAATATTTTCATCTTATCAGGATGAGATTCATAATATTTATAACTGGCATAAAACGTTTCTTTATTAATATGATGAATTAAAAAAACCTGCTCAAATAATTTTATGTCGTTATGATTACGAAAGAAAACTGAATCTTTAGAAATAGAAATATTATTCCATTCACCCGCGTTTAACATATCCCACATCACCATCTTCATTGAATCAATCGTTAATATTTCAATACTTGATTTTGATTTACAGGATGAATGCAATAATACAACCACAAAGCACAAAGAAAATAGAAATTTAATTCTCATTTTAATTCTTGTTTATACCGCAATGAATTGGCCACATCTAATCTTGATAATATATCTGCAGCTTTAGATTTTTCATCACCGGTTCCATTTTTAAAGATACCGATTAATTCATCCGCTTTAGTTTGCAAAAAGAATTGTACGAACATCGTATTCGGTGTTTCTTTATCAAAAGCATCCAATTGTGTTAATGCCTGCAGCATGTTGGTTCTCGCTTCTTTTTCATTATCGTACATTTTATCTAAAGCTGCTCGGTAATAAGAATAGATAACATCGTGAATAATATTGTTCCGGCTATTAATTAAATTTTCATTTAGCCAATATCTATTTCGTAAACCATCAAATGCACGCCATCCTGAAATATAATTTCCTTCAGGTGCATTGTTCACCACATTTAAAGCCTTTTGAAAATATACATCACCTCCTTTAGGAGAAAAAGAATCATAATCCAATCCTAAAATCATATAAGCATAATAAGCCAGGCAAGCAGTTAAATTAGAAGCCAACGCATCTGTTCCCTGCACACGGTTATCATTAAAATCCAATGGTTGAAATTCAATGTATTTAAATTCAATATCCGGATCTTGAAAATTAATTAGTGCCGCTTTGTAAGAAGAATTATAAACAGGTCTTGCTGCTTGAATAATTAATGTTGCTTTATAAGTATTAACATCTAAAATAGATTCTATGTTTATTAAAAAACTACATTCTATTTTTTCGTTGGCTTCAAATTTATCGTTCGACCATTTTCTGTTATTCAATAAATTATTCAATTGCGTTTGAAGCGTAACAAAAACTTTTTTATCTACAGTGCTGTTGACATGACTAGCATTCACTGTAATTCTCGCCTGCAATTCTTGTGCATGAGAGTCATGAAGTAAAAAAAGCGAGAAGATGATTGCGCTTATTTTTTTGAGCATGATGTAAATTAAATAGGGATGAGACAATTGAATGCAAGTAACAAAAAACGGCAGTAATTATACTGCCGTTTAAGAATTATTTATGATAAATATTATCTGAACAAGTCATTTTCATGGTTCTTGCGATGATAGATCTTGCTTTCCATAAATTCCTGTGTAGCCAAGATAGCAGGATTAGGCATTTTTTCGTATGCTCTTGATATTTCGATCTGCTCCTTATTTTCATGAATTTCTTCAAGGCTATCAGTATGGCTCGCAAATTCTTCTAATTTATTATGCAATTCTTCTCTCAAAGAAATATTGATTTGATTTGCACGACGGCCAATAATAGCAATTGATTCATACAAATTACCGGTATGATTTTTTATATCAATGAGGCTTTTTGTTTCAACCACACTGGGCGTATTACTGCTGAGATGTCTTCTTAGCTTGCTCATTTTTTAATTTGTTTAAAATGTTAGTAGTTTGAGTTTTATACTGTTTTACTTCGTTCATTAATTTACTGTCACCAAATCTCTCCATAAAATCTGTGCATTCTGCCATCACTTTTTGAAAACGTTCAATCTGCTTGTCTTCTATACTTGCATCAGCATATTTATAATAAGCTTTTATCACTTGGTATTTATACTCATCTGCACGTTTAGAATCAGGAAAATTTTCAGACACAGTTCCAAAAGCAATCGCTGATGCTTTATAAAAACCCAAGTTATAATAAAGTTCGGCACTTTTATATTCTTTCAGTTCCAATTTTTCCCGACACTTATCCATAATCTCACTTGCTTGTTTAGATCTTGGAGAAGTTGGATGCGTGTTAATAAAAGCTTGCATTAAGTTCATCGCTTTGTTGGTATTGGTTTGATCCAACTCAACCTTAGGCGACTGCAAATAAAAACAATAAGCTCTCATGTATTCGCATTCTTCCGATTTGCTGCTTGTTGGAAAATATTCGGTAAATGTTTTAAAGATATTTTCTGCATTGGGATAATCTTTTTCATAATAATAACAATAACCGATCTTATAATACATATCCTCATATCTCGCATCACCTTTTAAAGAAGGAACCAAACTTTCAAATAACTCTTGAGCATTATTATATCTCTTCTTAGCATAATATTGCTCTGCCATCTGATATTTAAACTCAACGTCTTTACTTTTATAAACAGAAGAAAATCTGTTGCTTTTTTTCGAAGACTTTTGGGTAACGCTTGTACTATCGCTGTTATTCTTCTGCGACTTTTTGTTATGCCATAATTTCGGTAGATGAAAGCAAGAAACCAACATCACGGAAGCGAATAACATAAATACAATTCTTCTCATAAAGTGTGCAAAGGTAATTAATTGGCAGCAATTTAGAAACTGCGATTTAATTTAAGCAGTTATCAAAGTTAAGATTAACCTAAAACGCCTTCGAAAATTCGAAGGCGCTTGAGTATGAGGTTATTAAATTGCTAATTTATTCTTCTTAATTGCGGATGTGGAGCCGGAACCACATTTGGCCCGTTTTCAGTAGTGGCTTGTAAATTAATAGTGTTAGAATCACCTTGCTGGCCGTATTCGAAAATAAACCGGCTTTCAGCAATACCCTGTTTTTCTACTAAATATCTGATAACATTATTTACACGATCCCAACTGGTTTGTTGTGAGCTTTTATTGGCAAAAGCAAAACCAATTACCTTAATGTTACAAGATGGACTTGATTTAATTTTTTGAGCTATTGCATTTAAAGTTATTTCAATTTCTTTAGTTACATGTACAGTATTCGGCTTAAATTGAATTGAAGGCAATTCACCTATATTACAGGTATTTACTTTGTTTGCACCTCCCCATAAATTCATGTAAGCACTATCGCCTCTTTTAATGCCATCCATGATTTCTTTACAACAGGCTGGTTCAGGGCAAGTACCTACACCATCAGCATTAACAGGAAAACATTTTTGCGGGGTGAGTAATTCTTTATCTCTGCAATCAGGAACACCATCCCCATCAGTATCGCGCGATACACCGTGAGAATCTACAGGACAGCCCTTTGGTGTATTGGGTTCAAGATCAAATTGATCAGGAACACCATCCCCATCAGCATCATCTAATTTTATTTTAGGCATCACCATTCTTTGCGGTGCATTCAACTCCCGATATGCAAACTCTAATGGATTTAACCACCACAAAGGAGCTACTCTTTTTGTTTCATCACCCAAATTTATTCCGGTACCAATTGAAAAGAATCCAACTTGATCATTATGAACTCTGTTTGTATATAATCCAGGAACAATGACTTGCTTAGACCATCCATCCATATAATCATCATTGGTCAAATATTGTTTGTATTCAAAGATCAATGACCATTTAGGGCCTATTCTGTATTCAGCACCTAATCCCATTGAAATAGAAGGTGCAATAGACCACTGACTATTTAAGGAAGGACCCGGGCCTTGCGTTGCATGTGTTTCATATCCTCCATTAAACATCAATCTTAGTTTGGAAAGTATCTCAGATTTCGTATGATAATTATTTAATACATTTTCTACAAGATATCTGTTACCTAATCCATTTGTCAAGTCCATTCTTGTGTCATAAAAAATACCAGATATCCCCAATACACCATAGATATTCCATCTTTGATGACTTTTATGAAACATGATGTTATTAAAAGAAACAATACCTTCCAATGAAGGCACAAAAGCCATAGATCTGTAATTGGCAACATAGCCATCCGGCGCATTGCCATATAATTGTTGAATTTTAGGATTATTGGCAAAAGTAAAATTAGGTCGGTAATCTAATCCTAACATATTGTAATAAGCGAATGAACCACGAATTGAAAATGCATATCCCAATGCTTTTCTAATATAAGCTCCCATTCCAATTGCATAACTTCCCAAATCAGTGCTGGCACCTCTTGTTGTCCACGGACAAGCTCCGTTTATATAAGGTAACCCTGCAAAGAAACCCAACTGCCACATATCTCTTGGCTTAACAGGATAATTGCTTTTATTTTTTAAAAAATCTATTTGTTCCTCCATTTTACGCGGAGCGATATAAGAAGTATCTAAGTAATTATGAACACCGCCAATTTGTGCCAATAATTCTGATCCGCAGAAGGAGACTATTATAAAGAGTAAGCAGATTTTTTTAGCATCGTGGTTGCGTTAAGAGGTTTTCTGTTAGATATTCAATGATACTTATATAAAAGTATATTGAACAATGATTTCATTTCAATAATCTAATGTAACGTGAATTAATTTATAAGAGACATCAATTTAATTCACAGATGTCAATAACATAAAAAAGCCTCATATAAAATGAGGCTTTTTAAATTTTAAGATAATATTTCTTCTATTTACCTTTTAAATTTGGATGAGGAGCAGGTACTGTATTAGGGCCATCTTCAGTTGTTCCTTGTAAATCTACAGTATTTGCAGATCCTTCCTGACCATAAGTAAAGATGAATCTGTTTTCAGCGATACCTTGTTTTTCAACTAAGTATTTTTCAATCGCACTTACTCTTTCCCAACTTAATTGTTGTGCAGCTTTACTTGATGCACCGTAACCAATTAATTTTACTTTACAAGTTGGATTTGCTTTTAATTGAACAGCTGCCGCAGCCAGTAATTTTTCTGCTTCTTTGCTCAATTTAGCACCATTCTTAAATTGAATGCTTGGTAAATTTGAAATACTACAGCTTACAGCAGGTGCAAGTGTTAAGTTAGAAATTTTATCTCTTAATTCTTTGCAGCAGGCAGGTTCAGGACAATGACCTACACCATCATTATTAACAGGGAAACAATTTAATGGAGTTAATGGTTCTTTATCACGATAATCAGGAACACCATCTCCATCGGTATCTTTTGCTCTACCATGACTATCAACCGGAGCACCTGCAGGAGTATTTGGTTCAAGATCAAATTGATCTGTAACACCATCTCCATCTGCATCAGGTAACACAACTTTAGGCATCTTCATGTGTTTAGGGCTATTCAACTCACTATACACAAAGTTGTTTGGATTAATCCACCATAGCGGTTGAACTCTCTTAGTGTTATCTCCTAAATTAATATTCACTCTTGCAGTAGCATAATTAATCCAGTTATTCAAGTTACCGGCCACAACCCCTTGTAAGGATTGAAGACCTGGAAGTGGAAGCAACGCTTTTTCTTCAATACCAATATTTACTCGGTCACTAACTTTAAATGCATAACCTACACCAGCATCCAATGCATGATATAAGGCAGTAAGTTTATTTCCTGAAACACTTCCTGAAATTGCATTGTTTACAGAAATATTCGGGAAGTTTTGATTTTGTCCATTAAATGTTTTCGTAACAGAAGAACTAACCAAACTGTAACCACCTAAAACATAAAAATTTCCTTTCGGATTACCTCTATAATAACTTGAAGTGTTTAAAGATGCCAATGCATCGATTGAAAATGCTAATGTGTTATTGTTATCTAATGTGGTTTTAATTACACCTGCAGTTGGATTAATGTAATAAGGAATGTGAACAGAAGAATAATCTACAGTTGCTCTTAATGAAAATACATGACCTAATGATTTTCTTAAAGAACCACCAAAAACAAAACCACCATTGTATGCACCTCTTGAAAAATTACCACTGCTGCTTGCAGTGCCAACCGGAACAGATCCTACAATTAATGCATGTCCTAAATTAATTCCCAATTCCCATTGATCCCTTGGTTTAGCCGGGTAAGGATATTGATTATTTAAAAATTCATTGTACTGAGGAATTCTTTGAACAGGAATCTTAGAACTGTCTTTCCAATTCCAACCCCAATCTGTTGTAGAAGTTTGGGCAAAACTGACCGCCTGAACGAAAACGATCAATGCCATTACTAAAAAGTACTTTTTGCTTGCCATATGCTTATTTTTAATTAATTGAAAATTGAACACAAAATTATTCTAAAAAAGCTTCTCTTCCTATAAAATTAACAAAATTGATATAAATCACCATTTTGACAATATCTCAGCCCGAAACGATGCATGGGGCTTTTTATTGTTCTTACTTATACTATATTGCAGCACTGTTTATGAAAATAGCACGACGAGTTATAGGGCAAGAATTGAGCCAATTTGAAAATCATTTCAGAGAAGCCGTTAAAAGCAGAGTGCCTTTGCTTGATAGAATCATGCAATACATTGTTAAGCGAAAAGGTAAACAAATGCGTCCCATGTTCGTTTTGCTGAGCGCAAGATTGGGTGGGCCGATCAATGAAAGTACTTACAGAGCTGCATCTTTAATAGAATTGTTACACACTGCCACTTTAGTACATGATGACGTTGTAGATGACTCATTGGAAAGACGTGGTTTTTTTTCTATCAATGCACTTTGGAAAAATAAAATCGCCGTTATCGTGGGCGATTATCTTTTATCAAAAGGCCTCCTCCTATCATTGGATAATAAAGATTTTAAAGTTTTACAAATTTTATCCTCTGCAATTAAAATGATGAGCGAAGGTGAATTATTACAATTAGAAAAAGCACGCAACCTTAATTTAAAAGAAGCTATATATTACGAAATCATAAAAGGAAAAACAGCTTCTTTATTAGCAGCTTGTTGTGCCGCAGGTGCATCTTCTACTTTTGAAGATGATGAACAAATAGAAAAAATGCGATTGTTTGGTGAAAAAGTCGGTATGGCTTTTCAAATTAAAGATGATCTATTCGATTATGGTAACGAATACATCGGTAAACCAACAGGCAATGATATTAAAGAAAAGAAATTAACCCTTCCATTAATTTATACCCTAAATAACTGTGATGTTTCTTTAAGAAGAGAAATTATTTATATCATCAAAAATCAAAACACAGACAAAGAAAAAGTAAATTTTGTTTTGAATGAAGTGACCAAAGCAGGTGGCATTACTTATGCAACCGAAAAGATGAATGCTTATAAAAATGAGGCGCTTGCAATTTTACACGAGTTTCCTGACACTGAAATAAGACAAGCATTAGAAGAGTTAGTATTGTTTACTACAGATAGAACGTATTAATCCCCCAAAAGAAATTACTGAATTACTTATTTTTCTACTTAATTAATAAAATATTCGTTAATAAGAAATCATCTCATCATGCAAAAAAGATGGAACCTATTAAGAGCTGATGAACAAAAGATCAATGCTTTGCATGAAGCATTGAAAATAAATAAAACACTTTGTAACATCTTAATACAAAGAGGTATTGATGATTTTGAAAAAGCCAAACAATTTTTTCGTCCGCAATTAAGTGACCTGCATTCTCCATGGTTGATGAAAGACATGCAAAAAGCAGTTGATAGAATTGATGAAGCTATCCATCAAAAAGAAAAAATTTTGGTCTTTGGTGATTATGATGTTGATGGCACAACCAGTGTTGCCAGTATGTATCAATTCCTAAGAAATAAATATGATGCTTTAGATTTTTATATCCCTCATCGTTACCGGGAAGGTTATGGTATTAGCAAAATAGGAATTGATTTTGCAAAAGAAAATAGTTTCACTCTGATTATTTCTCTTGACTGTGGCATTAAAAGTGTGGAATTGATTGGTTATGCAAAAACATTAGGGATTGATTTTATTGTGTGTGATCATCACTTGCCAGATCATGAATTACCCAATGCGGTTGCTATTCTTAACCCTAAACAAAAAGATTGCAATTATCCATTTAAAGAATTATGTGGTTGTGGAGTAGGATTTAAATTAATGCAGGCATTAAGTGAAACATGGGATTTAAAGGAAGCGTCTTATTTGCAATATTTAGATTTAGTTGCTACAGCAATAGCCGCTGATATTGTTCCGATGAATGGAGAGAACAGGGTAATGGCATTTTATGGCTTAAAGAAAGTGAATGAAAATCCATGTACAGGAATTAAAGCATTGATGCAATTGGCTGCGGTTCAAAAAGAAATGCATATCACCAATTTGGTTTTCATTATTGCACCAAGAGTAAACGCTGCCGGTAGAATGGATGATGCACGTAAAGCAGTTCAATTATTTATTGAAAAAGATTTTTCTAAAGCAAAGGAGTTTGCTGAAATGTTGCATAGTGACAATACTGATAGAAAAGAAGCCGACAGCAGTATTACAGAAGAAGCATTGGCATTAATTGAGAGAGATAAAACTTTAATAAACAGAAAAACAACAGTAGTTTTTCAAGAACACTGGCACAAAGGTGTAGTTGGTATTGTTGCGAGCAGATTGATTGAAAAATATTACCGGCCAACAGTTGTATTAACAAAAAGTGGTGACATAATTGGTGGTAGCGCCAGAAGTGTTACAGGATTTAATCTATATGAAGCCATTCATGCATGCAGAGAATATTTAATTGGCTATGGAGGACATTTTGCTGCAGCCGGATTAACATTACTTCCCGAAAACTTTAATGCATTCAGCAATGCATTTGAAAAAATAGTTGATGAAACCATTACTGCTGAATTACTAATTCCTGAAATAATTATTGATACAGAAATAAATTTTAGCGAAGTAAATATTGCATTCTATAATATTCTTACGCAAATGGAGCCATTCGGACCGGAAAACATGCGCCCCGTTTTTATTGCAAAAAAAGTTACAGATACCGGTTTCTCCAAAATTGTAAAAGAACAACATATCAGATTCGTTTTAAAGCAAAACCACACAACCCTTACCGGCATTGGCTTCGGCATGTCTGATAAATTTTCGCTGCTACAAGCAAATCAACCAGTGGATATTGCTTTCAATATTGATTTAAATGAATGGAATGGAGAAAAAAGCATTCAACTAAAAATGATTGATATTAGATTGAGTGAATAAAAAAAGAGTCGATAAAAACCGACTCTTTAAAAATTCTATTCACAAAAATCAAATTCCGGCATTCACTGCTTTTTTAATCCCATCCATTAACTCCACGCTTCTGTTAATAAAATTTGTCAGCTCAGCTCCTTTCAATAACCCTTGAGATAACAATGCCAAATCCGCCAAATTTCTAATTTGCTTTTCTTTCTTTTCAATATCAGCTTCCTTCAATAAGTTTTGATAAATAGGATGATTGCCGTTCACCGTTAACGTTACTTCATCAGGCATAGTAGCATAAAAAGCAGTCATACCGCCACCAACGGCTCCCATATCTTTCATTCTTCTCATAAACTCCGGCCTTGTTGCAACAACCGGCGCTGTATCTGTGCTTAACCCTTTCACTTCAACCGTTACATGCAATTCAGGAATAGGAAATTCAAATAATTTTTTTAATTCTTCGCTCTCACTTTTGCTTAATATGCTGTCATTGGTTTCTTGCTTATCAATTAAATTATCAATAATGTCTGCATCTACTCTTACAAAGTGAACATTCTCCCACTTCATTTCCATGTTATTGATGAAAGCTGCATCTACCAAGGTTTCCATCTTTACAATGTTATATCCTTTTGTTTTTGCTGCCTGTATGTAAGCGTCTTGCTGAACAGGATTTGTTGTATAAATAATTACATGCTTACCTTCTTTATTTTTCTGTAAACTTTCGGTCGCAGTTTTATATTCTTCTACTGTGTGGAACTTTCCATTCACATCTTCCATCACTAAAAACTTATTAGCTTTTTCTAAAAACTTATCGTCGGTCATCATGCCATACTTCACAAACAAACCGAGGCTTTCCCATTTTTGTTCAAACTCACCTCTTTCATTTCTAAAAATCTCTTCTAATTTATCTGCCACTTTTTTAGTGATATGATTATTGATCTTCTTTACATTCGGATCTCCCTGCAAATAGCTTCTGCTCACATTCAACGGAATATCCGGACTATCAATTACACCATGCAGCAACATTAAAAACTCCGGAACAATTTCTTTCACTTCATCTGTTACAAAAACCTGATTGCTGTATAATTGAATTTTATCTTTTTGAATTTCGTAGCTCTGTTTAATTTTCGGGAAATATAAAATTCCAGTTAAATTAAATGGATAATCAACATTTAAATGAATCCAGAACAAAGGTGTTTCGCCAAATGGATATAATTCTCTGTAAAATTTTTCATAATCTTCTTTGGTTAATTCGCTTGGTTTTTTTACCCAAATAGGATTGGTATTGTTAATTGACTTTTCTTCTTCATCTTTTTTCTTTTCTTCTTCAACATCTGTAAAATAAATGGGTATAGGTAAAAATTTACAGAATTTTTCTAAAATGCTTTTAATGCGATGTGAATCTAAAAATTCCTTACTTTCTTCATTAATATGCAAAATAATTTTTGTACCTCTTTCTTTTTTCTCTACTTCATACAATTCAAATTCCGGGCTTCCATCACAACTCCAATAGACTGTTGGCGCTTCTTCATTATAACTCTGTGTTAATACTTCTACTTTTTCACTAACCATGAAAGAACTGTAAAAGCCCAAACCAAAATGACCAATAATATTGGCATCTTTATACTTAGTCAAAAATTCTTCAGCCCCACTAAATGCTACCTGATTCAAATATTTATCAACTTCCTCTTTCGTCATACCCACTCCTTTATCCTGAATGGTCAGAGTTTTTTCTTTGGCATCTAATATTACATCAATACGTAAATCACCTATTTCCCCTTTCGCTTCTCCAATTCCGGTCAATGTTTTTATTTTTTGAGATGCATCCACAGCATTACTTACCAATTCACGAACAAAAATTTCGTGATCGCTGTACAAGAATTTTTTAATGATGGGAAAAATATTTTCTGTTTGAACGCGTATCTGTCCTTTTTGCATAAAATTTATTTTTTTAATGTCAGCAATTGTATTTCAATAAAGGGTTGTTGCCTTCTTTTCTTCCCATAGAAGGGCACACTTGAAATGCAACAATATGGCAGCAAAAGACAAATAAAATACCAAACATCTAATGCTGACAGGTTGACAAAAGAAAAACTCCATCTAAAAGAACAATTTTTCAGTCAATTCCCCTACTTTTGCAGCCCCAATTCTGTTTTGGCAGAATCTTTCTTTCAGCGATTTGAAAGAATGTCCATTGGGAAAAACCAATTAAAAATAAAATCAGGGTCATGAACAATTATGAATTAATGGTGATCTTCACCCCTGTACTTTCTGAAGAAGATTTTAAAGCTGCTCAGAAAAAGTACATCGACCTGATTGCAGAAAATGGCGGAGCAACCGTTCATAGCAATCCTTGGGGTCTTAAATCTTTAGCTTACCCAATCCAGAAAAAAACAACCGGTATTTATTGGGTATTACAATTCACTGCATCTGCAGAATTCAATGAAAAATTGAAAATTCAAATGTTACGTGATGAACAAATCATGAGACACATGATTACTAAACTCGACAAATACGCCGTCGAGTACAATGCTAAAAAATTAATGGGCGTTTCTACTTTAATCCAACAAAAAGCGGAGGCATAACATGGCAAAGAATGAAATAAAATACCTGACAGCCATTAAGCAGGAAAAGCCCAAAAAGAAATTTTGCCGCTTTAAAAAATATGGCATTAAATACGTTGATTATAAAGACATCGAATTCTTAAAAAAATTCGTAAATGAACAAGGTAAAATGTTGCCACGTCGTTTATCAGGCAACTCCTTAAAGTATCAACGCAAAGTAAGTGATGCTATTAAAAAAGCACGCCAAATGGCATTGTTACCTTACGTAACAGATTTATTGAAATAATTAATATTTAGTACCATTCCCTAATTCCGAAAGGATGACAGTCGTAATCAATCATTGATTGGGCCTTGGGAACTAAAACAAAAAATCATGCAAGTAATTTTAATCCAGGATGTAGATAATTTAGGCGGCCGAAACGAATTGGTAGCTGTAAGAAATGGTTACGCTCGTAATTATTTGATCCCAAATAAATTCGCTGTTGAAGCGAACCCATCTAATTTAAAACAATTAGAAGAACGCCAAAAAGTAGCTGCCAAAAAAGAAGCCGCTTTATTAGCTGAGATTAACAAAGTGGTAGATGTATTGAAATCATCTCCGGTTAAAATATCTGCTAAAACAGGGACCAGCGGTAAAATTTTTGGAAGTATCACTTCACTGCAAGTGGCAAGAGCCATTCGCGATCAAAAAGGGTATGAAATAGATCGCAAACGTATCTCTATTGTTGATGAAATTAAAGAATTAGGCAGTTATAAAGCATCCATCAACTTTGGGAATGGCAATATTACCGAAATAGATTTTGAAGTAGTAGGCGAATAATTCTTTCATTAAATATTTTAAAAACCTGTATTCTGTACAGGCTTTTTTATTTTTTCCAATCACTTTAAATGAAAAAAAATTCGTGAAAGTCAATAAAATTGCTACTTTCGTACCGTCCAATGACCAGTTTTTCCATGTTCCCGGTGTTTTCAAAGTAAATGCTTCAGGGTTTTTGGGTACTGCTTAGTTGGTTTTTATATCACTTAATTTTAAAAAAAATGAACATTTACGTTGGAAATCTTAACTGGAGTATGACCAGTGAAGACCTTCAAAACCTTTTCGCTCCTTATGGCGAAGTAACTTCTGCTAAAATCGTTACAGACAAATTCAACAACAACCGCAGTAAAGGTTTTGGTTTTGTTGAAATGGCTGATGATGAAGCAGCTCGTACTGCAATTGCTGCATTACATGACCAAGACATCAGCGGTCGTAAGATCGTTGTTAACGAATCAACTCCTCGTCCTGAAGGCGAAAGAAGAAGCGGCGGTGGCGGCGGCTTCAAAAAGAGCTACGGTGGCGGCGGCGGTAGTCGTGGCGGTTACGGTGGCGGCGGTGGTCGCAGTGGCGGCGGTGGCGGTTACAACCGTGATCGCGGTAACAGCGGCGGCGGTGGCGGATATAACAGATATTAATATCGTTTCATCTTCTACATAATTTAAGTCTTGCAGTTTTGCAAGACTTTTTTATTGATAATATGAATGGATTAAACGATCAAAATAAAAATAGCATGAATAAATAATCTTTCAACCGTATTCTAAATATTATTTTTGCCACGAAAATTTTTACACATGCGTAAAGTGAATATTGGAATGGTGCAGATGAGTTGTGAGGCGGATAAAAATAACAACTTAAAAAAAGCAATTAAACAAATTAAAGTGGCTGCAAAAAAAGGCGCACAGATAATTTGCTTGCAGGAATTATTTACATCCTTGTATTTCTGTGATGTGGAGGACTATGAGAATTTCAAACTCGCAGAAAACATTCCCGGTAAAACAACAGATGAATTATCTGCAATTGCAAAAGAATACAATGTAGTAATCATTGCATCATTATTTGAAAAACGAACCGAAGGTTTATACCATAACACAACTGCTGTAATTGATGCTGACGGATCGTATTTAGGCAAGTATCGTAAAATGCATATACCTGATGACCCGGCTTTTTATGAAAAATTTTATTTTACTCCGGGCGATTTGGGTTATAAAATTTTTAAAACAAAGTATGCCACATTGGGCGTATTGATCTGTTGGGATCAATGGTACCCGGAAGCTGCAAGAATTACTTCATTAATGGGTGCAGAAATTTTATTTTACCCAACAGCTATTGGTTGGGCTACTTCCCAAGATGAAGAAACTAATACCGAACAATATAATGCCTGGCAAACGATTCAAAGAAGTCATGCTGTTGCAAACGGCATTCATGTAGTAAGTGTTAATAGAGTTGGATTTGAACAAAATGGTTTAATGAAATTCTGGGGGGGAAGTTTTATCAGTAACCCTTTCGGAAGCCTTGTATATAAAGGATCTCATGAAAATGAAGAGACAGAAGTTGTAGAAATTGATTTAGAAAAAACAGATTTTTACAGAACACATTGGCCCTTTTTGCGTGACAGAAGAATTGACTCTTATCAACCCATTACTAAAAGATTTATTGACGAACACTAATGCAAACAACTCCAAAAGATTTAGGTTATTTTTTTCCTGCAGAATGGCATACACATACAGCAACTTGGTTAAGTTGGCCGCATAAAGAAGCCAGCTGGCCAGGAAAAATAGAAACCATTTACAAACCTTACTGTCAATTTATCAAAGCTGTTTCAGAAGGTGAAAATATTTGTATCAATGTTGCCAATGAAACATTGGAAGTTTTTGCAAAACAACATCTAACAAATGCTAATGTTGATTTGAGTAAAATAAAATTCTTTCATCATCCAACCAATGATGCATGGTGCAGAGATCATGGCCCAGCTTTCTTAATTAACCCTACTGAAAAGAAAAAAATAATTGTTGATTGGAATTATAATGCATGGGGAAATAAATATCCGCCTTATGATTTAGATGATGTGATACCAACATTGATTGGAGAAAAATTACATCTTCCTGTTTACCATCCCAACATTATTATGGAAGGAGGATCTGTTGAATTTAATGACGCTAAAACTTTGATTACTTCAACAGCATGTTTATTAAACCCCAATCGTAACCCTTCTCTCAATCAATCACAAATAGAAAATTATTTATTTAATTACTATGGTGTTGAACAAGTGTTGTGGGTGGATGAAGGCATCATTGGTGATGATACTGACGGACATATTGATGATACCGTTCGTTTTGTAAATACAGATACAGTGATTACTGTTATTGAAGAAAATAAAAATGACGAAAACTATTCTTTGCTTCAACATAATTTAAAACAGTTATATCAAATGCGTTTGCTGAATGGTAAACAGTTAAACATTGTTGAATTGCCAATGCCCGATGAAGTTATTTGGAAAGACCAACGGTTGCCGGCATCTTATGCAAACTTTTATATCGGTAACAAATATGTAGTTGTACCAACCTTTAGATCTAAAAAAGATGATGCTGCCTTGTCAATTATTCAAGAATGTTTTACTGACAGAAAAGTGATTGGCATTGATTCTACAGATGTTATCTGGGGCTTGGGTAGTTGGCATTGTTTAAGTCAGCAAGAACCTGCTGTATAATTATTACCTAACTTTATACGCAAAATAATTGTATGCAAAAGATTGCTTCGCCGGTTGCAGGTTGTATGCGCTGGGGTAAATGGGGTGCACAATATTCTACTAAACAATATCGCACTATGATTGATGCATGTTTGCAGCACGGCATTAACACATTTGATCATGCAGATATTTATGGTGATTATACTACTGAAGAAGAATTCGGCAATGCAATGAAAGAAGATCTTTCATTGCGAGATAGAATACAACTCATCACCAAATGTGGTATTCAGATGATGACAGCAAACAGGCCTCATCATCAAATCAAATCATACAATACTTCTAAAGAACATATCATTCATTCAGCAGAGACTTCTTTAAAACATTTTGGGACAAGTTATTTAGATGTTTTATTAATTCATCGACCTGATCCTTTAATGCATCCGCACGAAATTGCAGAAGCCGTTTTTCATTTAAAGAAACAAGGCAAGATTCTACAATTTGGCGTATCTAATTTTTTACCCCATCATGTTAATGCATTAAGAAGATTTGTAGAAATTGACTACAATCAGGTTGAAATATCTATTATTCATACGGCTCCATTTTTGAATGGTGTTTTAGATAATTGTCTGGAACACCATATCATTCCAATGGCATGGGCTCCTTTGGGTGGCGGCTTATTTAATGATGATTCCAGTCCGCATTTCAGAAGAATTGTTAGTTCAGCAAATGAATTTGCTGAAAAATATTCAACCGGTATTAATCAAATATTGGTGGCGTTCTTATTAAAACATCCTTCTAAAATTATTCCGGTTATCGGCACCACAAAAGTGGAAAGATTATTGCAAGCCAAAGAAGCTAATACTATTTTTTTATCGAGAGAAGATTGGTTTAAATTGTGGACTGCCGTAATTGGAGAAGATATTCCATAAGCAATTATTAAAATAAAAAATCGAAATCCGAATGAATTTTCGGGTTTCGATTTTCTTTTATCCTCATTTATCTGTTAATCATCTGCATCTTTTTTCTTCTTTGCTTCTACTTTTACAAATGCAGCACGTGCAGGTGCTGGAGCATGAATTCCTTTAATGCCCAACCACAATACATCATTAAACACCTGATCAGGCACTTTATCTTCTTTACTAAAATCAAATGCTTCACTCTTTTTAGCAGCTTCAGTTATTGGCCCGCCATTTTTATCATTCAAATCAATATTGCTTGGCAAATGCATAAAAGGTGTTGCATCTGCTTTAGCTGTAAAGCTGCGCCACATGGGCGTTGCAGCAGCATCATATTGTGTCATCGGTGGCATGCCTAAAATTAATTCAATCGTTCTTAACATAGAACTGGTTGAATACATGGTATGATCAACAGAATGTCTTTTAACATAAGGACTGATTACATACGCCGGGCTTCTGTGTGCATCCACATGATCGGGTCCGTTTTGCGCATCATCTTCTAAAATAAAAACAACACATTCTTTCCATATCCGGCTATGACTTAAATATTCAATCAATAGGCCAACAGACAAATCATTATCCGCCACATGTGCAAATGGTGTGGGCCTTCCTTTGCGAATACCTTCTGTATGATCATTACCTAAACGAACCGTATTAAATTTCGGTACGGCATTGTTTGCTAATAAAGAATCAAAATCTTTTTTCCATTCAGAAAAGCGAGTAGTATCTCTTACCAATAAATTCCATCCGGTAAAATAATTACAGGTATGATTTTTTAATACTGCAATATTCGGTTTACCACCAACATCTGCAAACTCACCATAACTTCTGTAACTCACTTTATTTTTATTGCATAGATCCCAAATAAATCCGTCTTTATTATTGGCAATGGCACGATTTCCTTCTGCATCATAATTTCCGCCGCGACCACCATAACTGGTTGGCCAGGTTTTTTCTAAATAATCTGTTGCATATGCACCCATACTCCAGTTATGCCCATCAGCACTCACTTCAGCATCACAATAAAAATTATCGAGCAAAATAAAGTTATTGACTAATGCATGTTGATTGGGTGTAATTTTTTCTCCAAACAAAACCAAACTACTATCACCATTACCGGTTTTCACATCACCTAATACCTGATCATACGTTCTGTTTTCTTTAATTACATAGAATACATATTTAATAGGAGATTTCTCTCCCACTATCATTGGTATGGGATTTCCATTTTGCCCTTCCGCATTTAATTCTTTTTCTTTTGTATAAGGTGTATTGTGATACACAGCCTGAGAATACACACTTAATTGTTTTTCGGTCGGCACATCAATAATACTTAATGTTCCTTTAAATAAACCAGCGATGTATTGTACTTCCTGTGGCTTTTGATTATCGCCACCTTGATAATTGACAGATTGTTTTATGCCATAAGGATTTGGTCCATAAGGATTTGCCATGGAAGAAAATCCTTTACCATTACTTACAAATATTTTTTTACCGATCACTTTTACATTTGTGGGATACCAACCTACAGGAATAAATCCTTTCGAATGACTTCTGCCGGGATACGTAACATCGAACACACTTATACAATTATTATCGGCATTGGCAATGTATAATGTTTTATCATCTTCGCTCAATGCTACACCATTGCTGGTAGAACCGCTTGGCGCATTGGGATACAAAGCAGCATTTAATGTTTCGATAACTTTTTGTTGACCAACATCAATTACAGAAACAGAATTATCATTGGCATTGGCCACAAACAAATATCTTCCGTTAGCACTTAAACACATTTCATTTGGATTGTCTCCGACATACACTTCTTTCACTACATATTTTCTTTCAACATCATAGTATAAAATTTTATCGCCACCCCAAGATGAAATGAATAATATTTTTTTGTTTTTGCTGAATAAGCAACTATAAGCTTCTGCACCCAAAGCCAAGCTGTCTTTTACTTTTTTTGTTATAAGATCATAAGTATAGAGTGTATTATTTTCTTTGGTCACCACATACAACAATTGATTGTCATCATCTACTTCAATACCGGCTGGAGAAATTTTTACCGGCCATTTCTTTCCCATTAAAATAGAATCTTTTAAACGCAAAGTATCTGCTTCAATAGCATAGAGGCGAATCATATTATCATTACCACCACTGGCATAAATGATTTTTTCATCATTGCTGAATTTTAATCCGTACCAACTTTTAGGAATCACTACATGATGCAATTCTTTTTCATTCTTTACATCAATCAACTGAATGGTTTGCGTACTTTGTCCATTATTGGTGACCGCTAAATATTTTTTGCTTTTACTAGCCGCTATATTCAAGGGCAGATCGCCCAATGGTACGCTTTTACCAACCGGTGTTAAACTCCATCCATTGGGTAATTTAACTCTGGCGCTTTCTACTTCTTTTAAGGTTTGTGAATTTGAACCAATCGTAATGAGGCAAAGAAAGCATACAGCAATATTTCTCATGAAGCTTGTTTTGTGTAAAGCTAATATATGGAAAATTAAAAAAAAGTAGTTTTAATAAATTAATATAACAATAATCGGCGAATTCAATACTTGAATAAAAAATTTTTTGGTAAGATGGTTATCTCTAATTGCTGTGCATATAATAATTCACCGTCTATTTGAACTGCTAATTCTTTTTCAGCTTTGATAGTTATTTTTTCTTCTTCGCTTGCAACCACAAAAGGTAAATGCAAATGTTTTCCTTTTTCAATTACCGGCAAATAAAGCAATCTCTTTAAAATAGATAATTGCTGAATCATTATTAAATTCAGTTTGCCATCATTAATCTTAGCGTCTGGTGCAATATAAAATCCGCCCCCGGCACGTTTTGAATTGGTCACCATCAACAACATTAACCTTTGTTGCCATTGCTTAGAAGGTGCAGAAATCGTAAAATAATATTCCTTAAATAAAAAAATCTTTTTTATCACCGCTAATAAATAGCCGATATGGCCGCCAATAAATCGAATACTATTCATTGAACTTGCTAATATCTCACCGTCAAAACCAATTCCAACACAATTAATAAAAATTTGATCATTCATTTTAGCAGCATCTACATATTTCGGTTCGGCTTCTAAAACTTTTCTTACTTGCTCTTTTACAGAAATGTTACCATATAACATCCAGGCAAAATCATTTCCTGTGCCGCCTTTAAAAATAGATAAAGGGATAAGGCAATTTGGATGATGATTGATAAAATAATTTAAGGTACCATTGCCACCTACAATCCATATATCAGAAAATGTTTCAAAAGAGGATGGCCAAAGTTGATTAAAAACAGAAAAGGAAATATTTTCAGAATTTAATTCTTGAATAATTTGATTTAGCAAGTTAAGTGTAGTTCGCTTTTTTGTAAAAGGATTTACAACAATAGCAATATGTGCAGATGATAGTAGCAAGCAGATAATACAATGAATAATAAGTAAGACTTATTAGAAATAAAAAAGCCCTTACGAAAACGTAAAGGCTTTATAAATACGGCAGCTACCTACTCTCCCAGGAATAAATCCAAGTACCATCGGCCATGAGGGGCTTAACTTCTCTGTTCGGAAAGGGAAGAGGTGAACACCCTCGGCAAAACCACCATAAGGATTTCAAATTTGAAACATAGAATTTCAAATTAATAAATTACATATTGGAAAAGCTTATCATCAAGAGTTTTCTTCAGAAGCACTGAAGAAAATAAAAAATAAAGCATACGGGTAATTAGTACTACTCGACTAAGCTATTACTAGCTTTACATCTATAGCCTATCAACGTCATAGTCTTTGACGACCCTTAAAAGTAAACTCATCTTGTGGAAGGTTTCACGCTTAGATGCTTTCAGCGTTTATCCTTGCCGTGCATAGCTACTCTGCATT
>Ga0164297_10001375_pt1 | contig 25956 bp, 23 predicted proteins | sample GEODES058metaG_FD_113539 | JGI IMG/M metagenome (GOLD analysis project Ga0164297, IMG submission 113539) | Dystrophic lake water microbial communities from Trout Bog Lake, Wisconsin, USA - GEODES058 metaG | ecosystem: Environmental > Aquatic > Freshwater > Lake | place: USA: Trout Bog Lake... | reverse complement strand
TGCGGCCAAAGGCATGACAGCGGGCACGCATGGAACCACCTATGGCGGCAATCCCCTTGCCATGGCTTGCGCTAATGCTGTTCTTGATGTTGTGTCCGAGCCCTCTTTCATGGCCCATGTCAGTGAAATGGGTTTAAAGCTCAGACAGCAATTATCTGCTTTGCAAGATCATTATCCCCGCGTCATAGAAGAGGTGCGCGGGCAAGGTCTGATCATGGGATTAAAATTGCGTGTGCCCAATGCTGAATTTGCCGCAGCTGCACGCGCACATCATTTGTTGATTATTCCTGCTGGCGATAATGTTGTGCGTCTTCTGCCGCCCCTTATCATCAGTCCAGCCGAGATTGATTTGGCGCTTGAACGTCTGGAGCAGGCTTGCGCTGCTATGGATTTGCAACATACACCCGCAGCCTCATCTGGAGCGCAGAAAGTTTAGCTATGACTTCTTCATCATCTTTAGCGGCTGTGCGTCATTTTCTTGATTTGACGGAATTATCTTCGGCTCAACTGCGTGCCATTCTTGAGGCATCAAAGACAATTAAAGCCAAACGTATTAAAGGTCAGCGCGCGAAAGAGCCTTTATTGGCAGGCAAATCTTTGGCGATGATTTTTGATAAACCATCAACCCGCACACGCGTGTCATTTGATATGGCTATGCGTGAATTGGGCGGCGAGACCATCATGCTCACCGGTCAAGAAATGCAGTTGGGGCGCGGTGAAACCATTGGTGACACAGCGCGCGTTCTCTCACGTTATGTGGATGCCATTATGATCCGCATTCTCGATCATGAAGACATGCGTGAGCTTGCGCGCCATGCAAGCGTGCCAGTGATTAACGGCCTGACCAAAAGATCTCATCCCTGCCAGATCATGGCGGATGTCATGACCTTTGAAGAACATTGCGGCCCCATTGCTGGACGTACTGTGGCATGGGTGGGTGATTCAAATAATGTTTTGGCAAGCTGGGTTCATGCTGCCCAGAGATTTGATTTTACGATTAACATCGCCACCCCCGCTGAGCTTGCGCCACCAGCAACTCTCATTGAATGGGCAAGCGATAATCAGGCAAAGGTTCATGTCATGCGTGATCCCTTTGCTGCAGTAGAGGGGGCATCTGCTGTGATTTCGGATTGCTGGGTGTCGATGGGTGATGAAGAAGAAGCCCGCCATCGTCACCGCATTTTAACGCCCTATCAGGTCAATGCAAAATTAATGTCTGCGGCATTGAAAAATGCAGTCTTTATGCATTGTTTGCCGGCTCACCGCGGTGAAGAAGTGACAGATGAGGTGATGGATGGTCCACACTCCGTTGTCTTTGATGAGGCAGAAAATCGCTTACATGCGCAAAAGGGTATTTTGGCATGGGCTTTGGGTGCGGTAGAGGCATAAGAGACAACATGAGGGTGAGAGCATGAGCGAAAGCGAGCGTCTCGTCAGCGATATTGGGCGCGATGATACCGCGCTGCCTTTTGCTATTGAGGCTTTGGATGTGCGTGGGCGCATTGTACGTCTTGGCCCCTCTATTGATCGTATTCTTAATCGTCATGCCTATCCCGAGCCTGTGGCGCGTTTGGTGGGGGAAGCTGCCGCGCTGACTGTTTTGCTTGGATCATCCCTCAAGTTTGAGGGCCGTTTTCAAATGCAAACCAAAACCGACGGCATTGTTGAAATGCTTGTGGTTGATTTTGATGCGCCTGATCGCGTGCGCGCTTGTGCGCGATTTGATGCGGAGCGCGTGGCTGCTCTGCCTAAAGCGCGTCACCGCGCTGCTGATTTGCTTGGCAAGGGTCATCTGGCTTTTTCAATTGATCAGGGCAGTGAGATGTCACGCTATCAAGGTGTTGTGGCGCTCGAAGGACAGAGCCTTGAGGAAGCGGCGCATCAATATTTTCGACAATCTGAGCAAATTCCAACTTATGTTCGTTTGGCTGTGGCTGAAGATGTGTCAAGCGGTGGTCAAGCATGGCGCGCAGGCGGATTGCTCATACAGTTTTTGCCCACATCGCCAGAGCGCCAGCGTCAGGCCGATTTTCACCCTGGTGATGCGCCAGAGGGACTTCACATCAACCCATTTGTTGAGGATGATGCGTGGCGTGAAGCGCAAGTATTAGCCGCAACTGTTGAAGATCATGAATTGATTGATCCTAATTTATCGAGCGAGCGTTTGCTTTATCGTTTGTTCCACGAGCGCGGTGTCAAAGTGTTTGAGTCACACATGGTCGTTGACTCCTGCCGTTGTTCCACCGAACGCATTGCCTCCATGTTGCGTCGCTTCACATCGCATGAGCGCCAAGAGATGATCGGTGATGATGGCAAAATTGGTGTGACATGTGAGTTTTGCTCAACGCATCGTGATTTTGATCCCGCTCAATTTGATGCCCCTGATTCCTCTCAGGCTTAACAATGCGCAGGCTTGACTTGCCCTGATCTTGCTTCATATTCGGCGCGCACGTTTAAATAATGATATGCTAAGGGCAGGCGCAAGTGGCACAGATGATGTCGAAATCACGCAGCGGAGGGGCGCTCTAACATGAAGCTTATACCCTCATCGTCTCTGGCCCCGCAGGGCACAGATGTCAAAATTAAACTGCGCGATTTATCAAAAGTCTTTCATACGCGCGCGGGCACATTTACTGCTCTTGATCCCATAACCCTTGATGTACCGAAGGGCTGTTTTTTTATGATTGTAGGCCCATCGGGCTGTGGCAAAACCACTTTGTTGCGCATTGTGGCTGGCCTTGAAAAGCAATCTTACGGCAGTATTGATATTAGCCAACCCGACGCGAAACGGCCCAGCAATTCCATGGTGTTCCAAGGTGACTCGCTCTTTCCATGGATGACTGTGTGGCAAAACGCAGCTTATGGTCTTGTCATGCGCGGGCGTCCCGAAGCTGAGATTAAAGATATTGTTGGTCATTATCTTGCGCGCACAGGGTTAGCGCGGTTTCATCATGCCTATCCGCATCAGCTGTCCGGCGGCATGCGTCAACGTGTGTCAATCGCTCGTGCTTTTGCCAATGACCCCGATATTTTGCTTATGGATGAGCCCTTCTCAGCGCTTGATGAGCAAAATAAATTATTGCTGCAAGATGAGTTGCTGCGCATTTGGGAAGAGACGCGCAAGACAGTTTTATTCATCACTCACAGCGTTGATGAGGCCGTCACTTTAGGTGATAAAATCATGATTATGACCGCCCATCCTGGCCGCGCCAAAATGCTCATTGATGTCCCCTTTGAGCGTCCACGGCATGTTTTGGAATTGCGGGCGCGTCCCGAATATGGCGAACTCGTCTATGACATCTGGGGGCAATTGCGCGATGAAGTGCAGCGCGCACGTGCTCTTGATGAGGAGAGAGCATCATGAGCGGCTCAGAGATCAAACCTCCGCAGATCGCGCCAACATTCCAGCGCAAGCCCGTGCTCAGTCGCGAAAGCGTTGAGCGCTTAATGAATATTGGCTCGCCTCTCGCTTTGCTCATCATTTGGGAGATGGCAGCCCAAATGCATTTCATTGATGTGCGCTTTTTTCCTGCGCCATCAAAAGTGTTCATGCAATTATTCACCATGGTGCAAAATGGTATGCTCTGGACTCATACGTGGGCCAGTTTGCAGCGCCTATTTTGGGGCTTTTTGTGGGGCGGTGTGCCCGCTCTCATGCTTGGTGTTGCCATGGGTATGTATCGCACATTGCGCGTGATTATTGAGCCGATTGTGGCCGCAACCTATCCCATCCCCAAAAGCGCAATATTGCCTTTGATTTTGCTGATTTTTGGCCTTGGTGAGGCATCAAAAATTGTGATGGTGGCAACAGGCGTATTCTTCCCCATTCTCATCAATTCCATGGCCGGCGTGCTGGAGATTCAAAAAATCCATTTTGATGTCAGTGCCAATTTTGGTGCGAGCAAATGGCAAGTGTTCAAAACTGTGGCTTTGCCTGGCGCGCTGCCGCTTATTATGACCGGCATTAAATTAGGCGTAGGTCTCGGCCTCGTGCTGATTGCGATTGCTGAAATGGTCGGCGCGAAAAGCGGTCTTGGATATATGATTTGGAACGCGTGGGAAATTTTATCGGTTGAGACCATGTATGTGGGATTGATCGTGATTGCGGTCTTGGGGCTCGTTCTCTCGCTGATTCTGACGGAAGTTGAGCGTTATGTCGTGCCGTGGAAATCACAAAATTGATCAGTGGTGCGGTGGTAAAAGCGTCACCGCAAAAATATCTGTCGCATTGATTAACCCATCGGTAATGCCAGTTTCACTTGTTGCGTGACCCGCATCAGGCACAATGACAAGTTTTGAGCGCGGCCATAATCGATGCAGATCATAGGCTGTTGTGGCGGGTGTGATGACATCATAGCGGCCTTGCACAATTGAGCCATTTATAGTGTTGATCTGCGCCATATTGGCGAGAACATGACCTTCACTCATAAAGCAATGATGCGCAAAATAATGCGCTTCAATTTGCGCGAGTGCGCGTGTGTGCGCGCTTGCACTGATGGGGGCTGAGCGGCGCGGGAGCAAGGTCATTACCGATGCTTCCCATGTGCACCAGGCTTGTGCAGCGTTCATTTCACGATCAAGATCGCCACAGGTGAGAATCTTATAATAGGCTTTGACCATATCGCTGCGCTCATCTGGGGTGATGGGTGCGCAAAAGGCCTCCCATGCCTCAGGAAATAATACGCTCGCGCCATATTGATAAAGCCAATCAATCTCAGCCTTTCGGCCCGTGAATACGCCGCGCAGCACCAGACCTGACACGCGTGCGGGATGGCTTTGTGCATAAAGCAGAGCCAGCATAGCGCCCCATGAACCACCCATGATGAGCCATTGATCGACATGCAAACAGGCACGCAATGCCTCGAGATCATCAATCAAATGCTGTGTGGTATTGGCATGAAGGCCAGCAAGAGGGCGCGAGCGCCCCGCGCCGCGCTGATCAAAGAGAATGATGCGATAATGATCGGGATTAAACAGACGGCGATGATCGGGTGAGCATCCGCCACCTGGCCCTCCATGTAAAAACACGACTGGCACGCCATTGGGATTGCCGCTCGTCTCCCAATAGAGCTCATGTCCATCGCCTACATCCAGATAGCCGATTTGATAGGGATTGATCGGCGGATAAAGCAGGCGAGGGAGATTATCCATCATCACATCTAGGCCAAGGCTTGATCGGTGCGCCCCAGTGCAGTGCTGGTGGGGAAGACGAGTGATTTGATCACAACAGGCACAGCGCCAGACGTTTCGAGCATGGCGCCAATGTCGATGAAGTCAAATTCTTTGAGCACAATGCCATCGATGGAAACAATGGGATTGCCGATTTGTGTTTCCTCAAGCGCATGAATACCAATCAAGCCGCCGATATCGCCATCGCCGACAAGGATCAGTGGAAAACCATTGGCAAGATGTTTTGACAAACCCTTAGCGACTCCGCGGCAAAAATCATCAAGCCGACGGAATGTCGCTGATTCTTGCCAGCGATAGCATAAAGCAACGGCCTGTTCGCCTTCATGCAAGTCAAGTCGCCGCAAAGCGGTATGAATGGCTTGCGCAAGCGCGTCTTGATCAAGTGTCTCAGCGCTCAAGGGTAGATCGGGTGTGATGACCGGCACGTTACGCAATGGCAAGACATCCATCGGCTGAACAAAAATTGTGCTGCCGCTGACTTGAATCGTATATTGGGAGGCACCGACAACAGTGGCTCGAATGCCTTCATCAGGCGTATCAATTTTTGGCCCCCATGCCTTAATGCGCGTCACGATGGCTTTGGCAAGCAAAGGGCCGAGGTCACCAAAGGATGCGCTTTGACGTTCATACACAAATTCTGACACGCCGCCTGAAAAGGTAATAATGGCGGGCTTTTGTGCATTGCGTAGGGGATCAAGGCGTAACAGAGCCGCTGTTTCCTTGGACAGATGTGGCGCAGAAATCGCTTCAAACAAACGATCGGCCATAATGTCTACCATGCGCTTGATGTCATCTTGTGATGGTGTGTCACCAAGGGCAAGAGTGAGGCCTGCTTCTTGTCCAAAGCGGCGGCCCGCTTCTTCAAGACGTGTGATGCGCCCATGCTCGTCAAAAGCAACAATGCGTGCGCCCACATCAATGGCTGTCATATCGCTGAGCTCGCCGCCATTGCATACACCAATTTTTGATGTGCCCCCGCCGATATCAATATTCATCACGCATGCCTGCTCGCGAATTGAGCGCGCCGCGGCACCCGAGCCAAAGGCCGCAAGTGTTGTCTCCAATCCATCGCCAGCACTCACGGAAACGAATTTACCGGTTTGAGCTGCAAATAAATCACCAATAGCGCGCGCATTTGATCTGCGCACGGCAACGCCCGTTAAAATCAACGCGCCTGTGTCTATGGCTGAGGGGTCAATGGCCGCAAGCTCATATTGCCGATCAATAAACCGACCCAGAGATTTCGCATCAATTGTGTTGTCATCTGCATAAGGCGTGAGCATGACATCTGATTCATGCACAATCTCGCGCTCGACAACAATGTAGCGATTATCAAGGCGTTCGAGAACAAGGCGTGAAAAAACAAGATGGGAGGTAGAAGAGCCGATATCAACGCCGACACTCAAAAGCTGGATTTCATCTTCAACTTCAAGGCTGCGTCGCACATTCGAAAAAAAGACGCGTCCACCAATCTGCTCGTCGCTCATTCCTGAGGCCTCCCCATTTTGTTATAAAGAAGGCGAGGCCTTGGCCTCGCCTATATGTTGTTAGACCACAGTCTTTTTCACATCGGCATCGGCGGGTTTTTCATACCAGCTTGGATCCATGCGGCAGGTTACGCCATTTTGGCGCAGAGTTTCTTCATATTCTTTGCGAATATAAGGATCTTCCATCCAATAAGGTATGGCTGTGCCGCCTTGGTTCACGTCAATGGCCGTGTAGTCCGTATGCTTTTCACCGGGTGCGCCGGGATCGCGGCCGGGATTATGAGGGCCGAACCATGCTGTAAGACGGAAGTCTTCTTTGGAGACACTAAAGTGTTGGTGATACCAGCGCGCGCCACCTGGAGCTGCTGTCACCAAACCAATGGGTTCATAATCCAAACGATTGACTTTGTCGGCATGACCATCTTTCCATGGCGTTTCGCCGCAGCGTTCAGGCCAACTATAGGTATAGCCTTTGCCTTTCAAGCAAATGAGCACAGCCGCTGATGTATGCGCATGGCCCTTTGAATAGCGACCATTTTCATGCTGCCCAATCCAATAATAAAAAGCATTATTGGTCATAAAAGGCTCAACACGACGATAGCCAACGGAGCGGCGGTTATCGAGCGGCAGATCGCAATTGATGACATCGGGGATGAAATTGGTTTTGCGCATGGCAAGACCGCGCACGGGATCGGGCTCAATATCGTCTTTGGGTTTGAAGAAATCATCCGAGCCATCAAAACGATCACGGAAAATATAGGGATTGTCAAAGACAGCGCCGACATTATTGAGCTGATTGAGCACATTGGGAGCTGTTGTGCCACCGAGCAAAAGAGCCCCGCCTGATGTTGCATTCACCAAACGATGCATAGCATTCATGGGAATGGAGAACATTGAGCCTTTTTGCCATTCAAAGACGTGCTTTTTACCTTCGCCTTCAATCCAGACTTCAGTTGTGCCGCGTCCTTCAATGACGAGGAAGATTTCCTCATACATGTGCTTCTCAGGATTAAGCGCGCCACCTGGTGGAATCTCCACGACATAGCAGCCCCATTTTGTTTCTGTCCCATAGAGCTGAATGAAGTGACCGCGTCCGCCTGTGCGCTTCCAAGGAAAGAGAGGCAGGTTTTGCACTTTGCTGATACCAATGCCGCGGAAGACAGGAATCCCTTCAGACTCCATCCACGCGTCATAAGGGGTTGGCTTTTTAGCAAATTCACCAAAACCAGCTTTGCGTGTGCCCGCAGGCTCATGCCAATGCTGGGCTTTATCGTCTGGATCATGTGGCATGAAGTGTCCTCCTAATGTGATGATTAGTTCTCGATTAGAGCCTCAAGGGCAGATGCGCAACACCCTAGCGGCACGAGTGTGATAAAAAACTAAAGGGAAAGCTCGGCTTTTATAAACTAAGAGATCGAAGTTTAGAGAGGTCTATGCCCATGCTTGCGCCCGCCCCAAGGGTTGACAGGATTAGACTTTAGGTGGACTGTAGAGATGAATTAAACATCGCAGATGCGCCTTGAGCGTATCGAACGGCATGAGCTCAATGGCAGCAGTGCGTCGCGACAGCGGGCGAGCTGGGAGCGCATCGGAGGACGTCGGTCTGAGGCGGGAATACGCTCACAAAAGAGCGTCCGAAAGATCTTTCCCTTCGTTTCTCCATGGGCTGAGTGCCGTTGCATTTTGGAGTTAGCCAATGGCAACGCAAGACGGCGAGGCAAAGCCTATCGCTCACAGCATGAATGATCATACGCTCGGTCAGGGCTGGGCTCATGAACATGGCGAAGATGCCGATCATGAGCATGATGAATTTGATTATGATGGCCCATTGGAAGAAAACCCACTTTGGATTCAGGACAATGTGACCTTGACTTCGGTCGGCATTGATATTGGCTCTTCGGGAACGCAAGTCATTTTCTCGAAAATCCATTTACGCCGTTTAGCGGAGGATTTGACCAGCCGTTATTACGTCATTTCACGCGATACGCTTTATCTGTCCCCTGTGGCATTGACACCTTATTCCAGCGAAACACGCATTGATGATGAGGCGTTGCGGCAGATAATTGCCGATGCCTATAAAGGGGCGGGCGTTGAGGCAGGCGATATTGATACGGGCGCGGTTATTTTAACCGGTGAAGCTCTGCGTCGTGAAAATGCACAGGGCATTTCTGCTATGTTGTCCGAGCAAGGCGGTGAGTTTGTTTGCGCCACCGCAGGCCATCATATGGAATCCATGCTTGCCGCTTATGGCTCAGGGGCGGCAACCGCATCACAAGATATCGGCAAACGCGTTCTCAATATCGATATTGGGGGCGGCACAACCAAGCTTGGTTTGGTTGAAGCAGGACGTTGTCTTTCAACAGCTGCGTTTCATATCGGTGGGCGCTTAATGGTGGTGGATGAAAACCAGCGCATTACCCGTCTTGATCCTGCAGGGCGTCATCACGCCAAACGTGCAGGCTTTGATCTGAAATTAGGCGACACGATCAGCTCTGCTGATATGGATAAAATTGCTGATGTGATGGCGCAGACTGTTGTGGATGCGATTTGCACACGTCCCATACCACATGATGTCGAGCATCTTTATTTGACGGATCCGATTCTCGACTTTGGTGATGTCGGCGGCATTATGTTCTCAGGCGGTGTGGCAGAATATGTCTATGAGCGTGAGAGCCGGGATTTTGGCGATATGGGTCGCCGCTTAGGCGCAGCTCTGCGCCGCAAGATTGCTGAACATAAATTCACATGGCCTCTCTTACCTGCCCGTGAATGTATTCGCGCCACCGCTTTGGGTGCATCTGAATATAGTGTGCAATTATCCGGCAATACGAGCTTTATTTCCAATCCCGGCGTATTGCTGCCGCGTCGTAATTTACAGGTGATTCAGCCTCCATTTGAATTTACTGATGAGATTGACGCGCAGGCGCTTGGAAAAGCTATTATTGCCCATCGCAAAGCCTTTGAAGTGGAAGATGCGAGCATTGATATTGCACTCGCGTTTCATTGGAAGGGCGTGCCCTCATATGAGCGTATTTTAGCCACTGCGCAGGGCATAAGGATCGGCTTGGCTGATCATATCGATGCCAAAAAACCAATCTACATCATGCTTGATGGCGATGTCGCGCAAACATTAGGCGCGGTCTTGCGTGAGGATTGCAAAGTGGAAGGAGAAATCCTTGTCATTGATGGCGTCATGCTGATGGATTTTGATTATATCGACCTTGGCAAGGTTCGTATCCCCTCCTACACAGTGCCTGTTACCATTAAATCTCTGGTGTTCAGCGAAGATCCACGTGGGCCGCGCGCAAAAGAGCGCATTCACCATCGTGACGATGACGGCCAAGATCATCATGGACATCATGGGCATCATCACCACACGCATGACCATGACCATGGGCATCACCATGGCCATAGCCACAGCCACGGCAATCATCATCACTCCTAAAGAGAGTGCATGTGTTAAACTGTGATGGCTAAGAATAGCCCTCACAAAAAATGTAAAAAACAGCGTCAGAGGTTGCTTTCACAACCAGCGGCGCTTAACAAGGGACCAAACGAAAGGAGTCCGTAATGGCAAAAAATGCAATGGTGTCAGACGATCTGGCCAAAAAATTTGCGACTGAAAAAGACACGCCTTATTTGCGCTGGGTGCGCGATGAGGGTCTTGATATCATCAGCGCTCATTACATTCGCAATTTGCGTACAGTTGAATTGAAGCCTTGGGCGCGCCGCGGCGGCAAAGGTGTGTACATCAACCATGAAGCATCCCGCACATCCAATGATTGCTATGTCTGTGAAATCCCAGCAGGCGGCAAGCTTGCACCACAGCGTCAATTGTTTGAAGAAATGGTTCTTGTGCTTGAAGGCCGTGGCTCCACAACAGTGTGGAACGATAAGGGTGATCGCATCACCTTTGAATGGAAGGCTGGCGCTCTGTTCGCTATTCCGCTCAACACATGGCATCAACACTTCAATGGCTCAGGCCAAGAGCCTGCACGCTTTGTGTCTGTGACCAATGCGCCTCCCGTCATCAATCTTTACGAAGACATCGAATTTGTGTTCAACACACAGCATGACTTCAAGCAACGCTTTGCGGGTGAGCCTGATTATTTCGCTGCTAAGGGTGAGCAAAAAGGCTTCTTGCTCGAAACCAATTTCGTTCCTGATGCCGTGAACATTCCATTGATCTCGGCCAAAGAGCGTGGCGCTGGCGGTGGTCACATTCGCTTCAACATGGCGAAGGGCTCAATGAACAGCCATATTTCGCAATTCCCCGTTGGCACTTATAAAAAGGGCCATTGCCATGGTCCTGGTGCGCACGTCATTATCTTGGGTGGCGAAGGCTATTCATTGATGTGGCCAGAAGGTGATGAGCCCAAGCGTTATGATTGGGAAGTCGGCACAATGATCGTGCCTCCCAACATGTGGTATCATCAGCATTTCAACACCGGTACAACACCATCACGTTATCTCGCGTTCAAGCATGAAGTGGTGTCGATCCGTAATGCGCAGGGCGTGCCAAAGGCATGGATCAGCAAGCGCGTGGGTGGTGACCAAATCGATTATGCTGATGAGAGCGATTTGGTGCGTAACATGTTTGCGCAAGAGCTCGCAAAGAATGGCTTAACCAGCAAAATGGAAGAGGCCTACAAGACCGAGCTTGAGACATTACCGCCAAAAGTTGCGTAATGACCTTAACCAGCCCTTCGGGGCTGGTTCTACTTTAATAAGCAAGTGACGCTGTTCTCTTCTGAACGGCCTCTGCGATGATGGAGATAAGTCATTGTCTGACGATACCGAACATTCTGGCCTCGGCCACAACAGCGGCACCATCCCACAGAAGGAAGAACCTGTGTGGGAACGCTGGACCAAGAAGCGCGTTTTCGTACGCGCGCTTGAAGGCACTTATGGTGAACTCGTGCGCGAATTGTTTAACCAGCCACGCGTTTATCCAACTTCCGCACATAAATGGAAGGGTGGTCCTGGCCATTATGGCAAGAAGATCATCAACCCACAGGCCGCGCGTGTTGCGCAGTCAATTGAAACGCACATTGAAGTGTTTTCGCCTGGTGGTTATGGCCAAAAACATGGCCACATGAATTCAGCTGTGTTCTTTGTTCTCAAGGGCAAGGGCCATGATGTGCATGATGGTAAGCGCATTGATTGGGAAGCTGGTGATGCGCTCATTGTTGAAAATGCGTGTGTGCATCAGCATTTCTCCGATGATCCTGATGATGAATGCATCACCCTCGTGATGAAAGCCAAACCGCTGTTCTTGTTCATGCACTTGCTGTTCCAAAAGATTGCGGAATATCCACCTAAAGAAGGCACGCCCAAGCAGCTTGCTTATATGCCACCGGCAGATCTGTAAGAGCGGAGAGAACCATGTCATTCATTGATGCGCGCGAACGCGAACACGCTCACAAGCCCACCACTTTCGTCAATTTCTATGCTGAAGCCGTTAAGGCCTCACAAGAATTTCGTAAAGAATATGACGAGCGCAAGGGTGCGGTGAAATGGTCTGAAATGCCATTTGAAAAATCCCCTAACGGATTAATCAAGCACATCATCAACGAAAAGATGAATACCAAAGAATGCTGCCTTGATATTTATATGCAATTTTTACCAGCAGGTAAGGCATCAGGCACGCATCGTCATTTGTCCGAGGAGGTCTTCTATGTTGTTGAAGGTCACGGCTATGACTTGCATTGGGATGTCAATTTCGATTGTAAGGATGTGATGGAATTTTCATGGGAGAAAGAGCCCAAGAAATTCGAATGGAAAGCAGGCGATTTCGTCTATATTCCACCTTATTGCGCCCATAAGCATTTTAATGCGGACCCCAATAATGAGGCGCGCATTATCTCGGTTACAAGCCGCATTATTAAAGCCATGGGCTTTGATTGGTTTGAACAACTCGAAAATGCCGAAGGCTATTAAGCCATTAGGGCGGGCGCTAAGCCCGCCTTTTTTCTTTGTGCTTTTATGGAGATCAACATGTGCGGTGAAATGGACGATGATGGTCCAAGCAAATTGGAAGACCATCTCTATTCTTCATTTTTAACACATACCCGCGCGGTTCTTGCAGCGATGGCAAAAATCCATCATGAAGAGGGCTCGCCGTCAGCCTATGCCGATAAATTATTCGCTGATGCGCTCAATCGCAGTGTCAGAGACGCCGAAGCGCGCGAGCCTTCGGATCGTTATCCGACATTGGCATTTCAAGCATTGGTTTTTGCGCGCCTCGCTGGCTTTTTGGCCTCCCATATTGCTTTGCCCGAAGATCCCTTGCGTAAGGTCATGGATGCCCTCATGCATGGCTATGGTGAGGTCGAGCATTTGGAGCCTTATCATGGTCATGACCATGATGATGACCACGACCATGATCATGACCATGGGCACGCGCATCATCACGGCCATGATCATGGGCATCATCACTAATTAAAAAGATTATCACCATATAAAAACGCGCGGGACATCATCTATCCCGCGCGTTTTGTTATACGTGCAAAAAGCTCTATATTTTAAAAGCCTCATGCGTTTCGGGCGCAAATAAATCTTCGGGTTTGAGAAGCTGTTTGGATAGCCCTTGCTCGAAGTGATAACGCAAAAATGTCGTGAGTGTATTTTGGTTTTTATCAAGACCATAGGCCCAGAAATCATCACCCATTTCGCGCCGTGCTTCTTCAATCGCATCATTATGCCAGGGCATCATGACTTTTAGCGCAGCCGTTTCATTGAGATCGTGATAGGTTTTCTCTTGCGCAGCCGTAAAAGCTTTGACGAGTGATTGGGCAACCCAGCGATTGGCTTCATAGACATCGCGACGAATAGCGATGGTGTGCATGATCGGGAAGATTTTGGTCTTGCGGTAAAATTCACGCTCCACTTCGCCATAGTTTTCAAACAAACGTAAGACCGTCTTACGATCATAAGTCGATGGTTTGCGTGCGGTGTAGAGCGCATCAATCTCACCATCCCTGAGCATCTGTGAGAGTGTTTTATCCTCAGGAATGGTTTTAACGATGATATTCGCGGGCAGATTGAGTGCTTGCTTTTCAGGCCGACCCGGCTCTTCCTCGCCGCCCGTGTAATAAGTGACGCTGTCAACAGGCACGCCATAATGATCAGATAAAATGCCTCTAATCCATACGGGGGCTGTCATTTGATATTCAGGCACGCCAATTTTTTTCCCAATCAAATCTTTGGCGGTTTTAATGCCTGATTTGGCGCTTACATAAATGCAGGAATGACGGAAAAAGCGTGATGGAAAAATCGGGATCGCAACAAATTTACGCGGTTCACGAAATAATGAGACAGTGTAAGACGAGAGAGAGAGTTCTGACACATCAAATTCCTGATGACGCACCATGCGGAAGAATGTTTCTTCCACGGGCATGTTGAGGAAATTGAGATTAATGCCATCAGGCTGCACGCTGCCATCTTGCAATGCTCGCGTGCGGTCATAATCCCAACACGCCAGCGATAGATTAAGTTTGGTCATGGACGTTCCCTCTTATTTGATTAGCTAAATTGATCAAAATGGACTTGGCTCATCGGCACTTTATGCTCAACCACCATGCGTGTGATGGCGTCAGCCATCAGCGGTGGGCCAGCAAAATAGATTTCATAATCAGCTAAATGAGCGCCAAATAAGGAGGCCGCCACTTCATGCACAAAGCCTGTGCGTCCGGTCCATGTTCCGCTCGTATCGGCCGAGACCACGGGATAATAGAAAAGTCGCGCGCCAAATCCCTCAAGCTCGCGCAGCATATCTTCGCCCGCAATATCCTGTGGTGTGCGCCCGCCATAGATGAAGTGGATATTGCGTCCCGCAAGCGACTTGGAGGCAATGGCGCCGCGTGAGAGTGAAATCATCGGTGACAGGCCTGAGCCACCTGCAAGCAGGAGGAGATCGCGAGGAGCATCCTCACGCAAATAGGCCATGCCATATGGTCCATCAAGATCAATGGTTTGGCCAATGCTGAGTTTGTCGAATAGCACAGTGGTTGCCGCACCATTTGGCACTTTACGAATCTGGAAATGCCATTCATCGCCTGTGTTTGTGATATTGCTCATGGAGTAAGCGCGCCCTCCCTCAACATGGGGAGCGTAAATCAGCGCATATTGGCCTGGTAAAAATTCCACAGGCTTGGACAAGCGAAACCTAAATTCGCGAATGTCATGGGTGATGTCCGTCATGGCAGTCAAAGTGCCCTGGACTTTTTGCGGCACGTAATGGCTTTTGTAATGATCGCGCAGGCTCACTTTAATTTTGCACGGCCCAAGTGCTTTGGCTTGGCAGCCGAGATAACGATTGCGCTGCTTATCGCGCTCATGCCAGCCAGGTGAATCAGCGCGCAAATGGCTGACCTCACCTTCAATCAATTCGAATTTGCAATTACCGCAGGTGCCGACATTGCACTCATAGGGAAAGCCAAGACCATTGCGCAAGGCGGCGCGCAAAATTGTGTCATTGTCAGCGCAATCGAATGAGATCTGGGCAGCAGGTATATCAATTTGTGTCATTGTCTTTGCCTGTGTTGGATGTGAAGTTTATGTGAGGGAGCGAAAGCCCAAGCGGGCCGAGATGGTGTTGGCGGTATTAATCACGAGAGGTGCGTAAGAGGCGAGCACATCATCAGAGAGACGTTGCGCGGGACCTGCCATGCCCACCGCCGCCACAACGCGCCCGCTGTCATCGCGAATAGGCGCTGCAATCGAGCGCATGCCAATTTCGCTTTGTTCATCTTCGCGGGCATACCCAAGTCTGACCACTTCTTCAAGCGCCGCGCGCAGGGAGTCATGATCGGTTTTTGTTTTGGGGGTGCGGGGATAAATTGGCTGGCGCAAAAGGGCTTCACGCTCGCGCTCAGATAAAAAAGCAATAATGGCGCGGCCTTCGGCGGTGCAAAGCGCTTGTTTGCGCTCGCCCAAATTGGCGCGCATACGAATGGCTTGATTGCTTTCGAGGTCATAGACATACATCACCTCAGCACGATCAAGAATGGCTAAATGTACAGTCTCATTGGTCGCATCGCGCAAATCAAAAATATAAGGGCGGCCTTCTGTTGAGACATTCATGCGCTGACGCACGAGCGCGCCAAGCCCGAAAAGGGCGACGCCCAAGCGGTATTTTTCATTATCGCGGTTTTGCTCAAGCATGCCCTCGGCCACAAGCGTTGTGGCTAAGCGGTGCACAGTGCTTTTGGCAACACCTAAGCGTTTGGCAAGACTGGTAACACCAATCTCAGCCTCGCCTTCTGAAAAACTTTTTAACAAGCGAACAGCGGTCGCAACAGAGGATAGCACCTGCGGGCCTTCAGCGCGCGGCTCTTTGGCAGATGGTGCTGGTCTCGTGCGATCCTCCATCGCATATTCCCTCTTGGTCAGGGGTGGAGGGCGGGTTCAACCCGCCCCAAGATTAGACGTCAATAAAGACGGTGTCGCCTTCGACGCTGGTTTTGTAGGTTTTGAGTGGCACAATGCAAGGTGGCTCAACCACTTCGCCTGTTTTGATGTTGAAGGAGCCATTGTGGAAGTCACACACCACGACATCGCCGCAGATTGGGCCTTCAGACAATGAGCCAGGGCCGTGGGTGCAGACATCGTCAGTGACATAGAATGCGCCATTCAAATTAAAGACAGCGAGCTCAAGACCATTGGTTTCAACCTTAATGGCGCCGCCTTCGTTGACGTCTGACGTCTTGCACAATGCGATTTTTCCTGGGGTGCCTGACATTTAACAATCTCCTCGTTGACGTCCTGATCGGGCTAGTGTTACAACCCTTCGAGATGCGGAACAACGTTCCGCATGAAGGAACTGGCGGGTTTTTAGCAAGGGATCGCAGCAGGGTCAACGCTTTCGTTGCATGATTCACATTCTTGCTCTTTTCGTCAAAACCAGCTTCAGTTCACCAGTCGAGGACGCGGCATCTACAGGTTAAAGCCAAGCTGCCGAGGAGGGAAATGCTATGCTGAGTAAAGAACAGAATGATTATGTTACCCAAACGGGTCCTAGCACGCCAATGGGCGCGCTTTTCCGCAGCTATTGGCTGCCAATCCTTTTGTCATCTGAACTGCCTGAGAATGACTGCCCGCCTGTGCGCGTGAAGGTGTTGTCTGAGCGCTTGCTGGCCTTTCGTGATTCCGAGGGCAAGCTCGGGTTGATTGACGAATTTTGTGCGCATCGTGGCGTGTCTTTGTGGTTCGGCCGCAATGAAGAATGTGGTCTGCGCTGCCCCTACCACGGCTGGAAGTTTGATGTGAACGGCCAATGCGTTGACGTGCCTTCAGAGCCCGTTGAATCCGGTTATGCCAAAAAGATCAAACTCAAATCCTATCCGCTCATCGATAAGGGTGGCATTTTATGGACCTATATGGGCCCTGCTGAAACCATGCCTGCTGAGCCTGCGTGGGAATTTGCCAATGTTCCCCTCAATCAAAGCTTCACCACCAAGCGTTTGCAAGAATGCAATTGGTTGCAAGCCATGGAAGGTGGGATTGATTCGAGCCATGTGTCATGGCTGCATCGCGGCGATCTCAACAATGATCCATTATTTAAAGGCGCTGCAGGTAATAAATACAATCTCAACGATCTCTCGCCTGTGTTTGAGGTCGTGCAAGCAGAAGGTGGCCTTTATATCGGCGCACGTCGTAATGCTGAGGACGATCAATATTACTGGCGCATTACACCATGGGTGATGCCATGCTTTACCATGGTGCCACCACGCGGCGATCACCCAATCCACGGCCACTTCTGGGTGCCGATTGATGATGAAACCTGCACTGCATGGAGCTTTGATTATCATCCAACCCGCGCTCTCACAGCCGCGGAAGTTGATGCCATGAAAGCCGGCAAAGGTATTCACGTTCGTTATGTGCCCGGCACATTCCGTCCGCTTGCCAACAAAGACAATGATTACCTCATGGATCGTCAGGCTCAAAAAGAAGGCCGCACTTTCTCAGGTATCGAAGGCATTGGTATGCAAGATGCCTCGCTGCAGGAGAGCATGGGCCCAATTATTGACCGCACCAAAGAAAATCTCGTTGGCTGCGATAACGGCATCATCATGGCGCGTCATCGTTTGATGCGTGCAGCAAAAGCTCTTGCCGAAAAGGGTGAATTGCCTCCAGGGCGGACAGTTGAGCATCAAAAAGTTCGCTCAGCTGCTCTCTTGCTTAAGCGCGATCAAGCCTACAAAGATGGCGCTAAGGAAGCATTGATTGCCCGCGAAGGCGTCCGTCAAACCTCCGTCTAATATGACGCACATCAAGCGCCGCCCTTCGGGGCGGCGTTTTTTTTAATGGAGTTATTCTATGCCCACAGCCCGTCTTGATGGGATCTCTACGCGCTATGAAGTGCTTGGCTCTGGCCCCCCCTTGCTTATGTTTTCGCCGGGGGGATTTGATGCCACGATTGAAAAATGGTCTTCGCTCGGCATTTACGCCAAAACAAAACCGCTCGATCATCTGACGCAACATTACAGCTGCATTGTCTTTGATCGGCGCGAATGTGGACAATCTGGCGGACGTGTTGAGCGCGTGACATGGGCTCATTTTGTTGCCCAAGCCCGCGCAATGCTCGATCATTTGGGCATTGATCGCGCCCATCTCATGGGCGGATGTATGGGCTGCTCACCAGTTGCCGCTTTTGGCATGGCTCATCCCGAGCGCACGCTCTCCATGATTCTCTATTGGCCCGTAGGTGGCCCCAAATATCGCATGAGCAGCCATCAGCGCTTTGCGGAGCATCTTGCCTTCGTTCATCAACATGGCATGCAGGCGGTGGTTGATCTCGTGCTCAAAGACGGCAAAGCCTTTGGCGCTGATCCCCGTGGTGGGCCATGGGCTTCCACAATTAAAAGTGACCCAGCGTTTGCGGCTGACTATGCCAAACTTAATGTTGAGAACTACAAACACATTGTTGTGGGCATGGTGCGTGGTTTGATGGACCGCGATACAGCCCCAGGTGCTGAGCCAGAGGATATGATGCGCTCATCTCTGCCTGCGCTCATTGTGCCGGGCAGTGATAATTTCCATTCAACATCAGCTGCGCGTTATCTGCAGGAATGTTTGCCCAATTCCACTTATTGGGATGTGAGTGTGGCTGATCAAAATGAAGCAGATACAGCCAAAACCTTGCTTAATTTCTTGGGTGCTGTGACACCCTGAGATGAATAAGACCCGATGTATCACAGCATCGGGTCTTATATTATTAGCCGATAAGATCGAGCGTGCCTTTGGCAAACAGATCTTCGATTTTGAGGTCGACTGTGACCGCATTTTGCTCACGCGCATAATGAATAATATTTTCAAGCATAGCGCGGTTAGGCTCAACACCATAGGGCAGCGGATCTTTGCCGGTGATCTCATGAATTTTACCAAGCATTTGATCGACCTTTGAAGGGTTCTCAATTTTGCCTGATGCGAGGTCAGCAAGATAAGGTTTTTTTGCTTGCGCAAACATCTGGAACAAATCACGCGCCAGATTTGGATGCGCCTCAAGCAAAGAGTTTTTCACCACCACTGTATGATTGATGGGATAATGCCCGCGTGAACGCAACGCATCATAACCCGCCGCCGCCGCATTGGGGATAAGTGTCACAATGTCGGGGTTTTCAGATGTGACGCCACTGGCAGCAGCTAATTCGCCTGAGAGCAACATCTCTTCAAAATTCGCCCCCTTTTCAGCCGTGACAACATAAGATGGCTTTTTAAACTCTTCGACATGCTCATCACCTGAGAGCACCCATGTGATTTTGGAGAGATCGACACCATATTCATGCTGCAAAATGCTGCGTGCCCATACGCCAGCAGTGACAGTAAAGCCGCGATTAACGCCAACTTTCTTGCCCTCTAATTGCTTGGGGTGGGTAATGCCTAGATTTTTATTGGTGACAATTGCGCCGTGATGAAAAGCGCGCATCACAAAGACAGGCAAAGCCGTGAAGGGCTTATTGTATTGTTTGGCGCACATATAGGTCGTGATCGCCATTTCCGACATATCGAACTCTAGCCCACGCACCATGCGGCGGAAAGCCTGAATGATTTGTGGCACTTCTTCAAAATCGAACACAAAGCCTGCGGGATGCAATGTGCCATCTTTGATTTTTTGGGTATAGCCAAATGTTTGTAGGGCGGCGTGAAGTGTGTGGTCAGCCATAATAAATCCTGCTCCTCTCGCATTAAAATTTCAAAGGATCAACAAAAGCCCGCTCAAGCGGCAAGCGTTCAGGTATGAGCTTTTGTTTCCATGCGGTTTCTTCCAAAGCCAAAATAGTCGGCAGATTTTCAGCCATTGTATAGGGCAGGGGATCATCACCAATCAGCTTTGATAATTTGCGATATTTGGTGCCATTGGCGGATGTGTCTTCACCTGAGTGCATTTTTTTCAGCCAATCCAATTTGGCCTGCGTGAACGCATCATAGAGCGCGCGAGCGACATGTGGGCGTTCAGCCAATACACTGTCCTTTACAACAATGGTGGCGTGCATGGGGTAAATATGCGTGCGCTTATACCATTCAGCTTCGAGTTCAGCCGCATTGGGAAAGAGATCAGGCCAATGCGATGTGTCTTCTGTTTTCCAGCCACCTGTTGCTGGATCGCCTGAGCGACCAATGCCGGCATTGGCGGCAAAGCCAGCAACCAATTCACCTCGGGTCATCATCTCAAATAAGGATGTTCCCTTTGGTGTGTGCTCGACATTGCTGGGCAATTTTAATTGTTGGACATGTTCTTCATCATCAACCACCCATGTGACTTTTGATGAATCCATGCCAAATTCTTCCATAAAAATTTGTCGTGTCCATACGCCCGTTGTGACGGAATAAGCGCGCACGCCTACTTTTTTACCTTCAAGATCACGGGGGTGATGTATATTGGCTTCAGGGCGCACTAATAAGCCGCCGTGATGGAAATGGCGTGTGACAAAAATTGGCAGAGCAACAAAGGGCGCACCATAAGCGCGCGCGATCATATAGGTTGTGGGTGCGATTTCGCACACATCAAATTCAACCTGCCGCACCATGCGCCGATAGGCTGCGATTTGTGGATGCACTGTAATGAATTCAGGCTCAACACCCTCAATTGGTATAGAGCCATTGCGAATGGCGGCAGTGTGGGGGTAATCGGCAATGGCAATTTTGAGCGGTATTTTTTGTGCCACGATGAAGATCCTCTCCTTGTTTTGACCTCTAAGTTTATCATCTCTCTGTCTGTGTTAGCAGCATGAGCAGCTAAAGTCATCGCTGACGATGAGCGCATCGCGCATCCACCATGGCGGTAAATCATCTTGCACCACCTGTTGCGCGGGTTTGAAGATTTTATAATGGTGGCGCCGATCGGGCGCGGTCCAAAATATAATCACTGTCTCCAGCGGCGGGCACCCCGGCAGCGCGCAGGCCACCTCAGCTACGCTAATGGTGGTATCTTCACTTAAGCGAAATTGCGCGCGTGTCCAGTCCTTGATGCGGGCGAGGGCCGCACGCTGTGCTGGGTCTTTCTTAGCTGTGCTAAAAGGGCCTGTGGTGAGCATATCTGGACTGTCTGATCTTTCGCAGCCGAAGGTAAGATGAAATTAATCAAAGATTAGTCTTGACCACCGGTGTTTTACACAGATACCAAGCATTTAGGTTGAACACGAGTCTAGGGAGATCCAGATGGTTGAAAAAGTTCTCGCATCAGTAAAAACAGGTCCCAGCCAATTGGAGATCCGCGAATTCCCAATGCCGGATATTCCATCCGATGGCGCTTTGATGAAGATGGAAGTGGCCGGCATTTGCGGCACTGACGTGAAAATGTACAAAGAGCCATTGCGTGGCGCCCCTATTATCATGGGCCACGAAAACATTGGCTATATTGCTAAGGCAGGACGCGACTTTACGGCGCGCAAAGGTTTTAAGGAAGGCGATCTTGTTTTCCTCGAGCACTATGTGTCTTGCGGCAAGTGCGAATGGTGCCATTCAGGTGAATATCGTCATTGCGAAGCTACGGATTGGCGCTACAATCCCGATGGAATTCGTTATGGCTATACCAGCTGCGAACGTGCGCCACATCTGTGGGGCGGTTTTGCGCAATATGTCTATCTGCCTTGGAACTCTGTTCTTCATCACGTGCCACGTGGCGTGACGCCTGAAATCGCAGGACTTGTGACCCCTATGGCGAATGGCATTGAATGGGCATTGTTCGATTGCGGCGTTGGCTATAATTCCACTGTCTTGATCCAAGGACCGGGACAGCAAGGTTTGTCTCAAACCATAGCTTGCAAACAGGCAGGCGCATCACTCATCATCGTAACCGGCACATCCAAAGACAAGGCGCGTCTTGACGCGGCCAAGACCTTTGGTGCGGATTACGTCATCAATGTCCAAGAAGAAGATCCTATTGCCCGCATCAATGAGATCACGGGCGGTAAGGGCGTGGATGTGGTGCTCGATTGCACCGCTGGTGCCGGCACAGCCCCTATTTTGCTTGGCATTGAAGCGCTTAAGCGTAAGGGCGGCACGATGATCATTCAGGGCGAAATGGCGGACTTCCCCAATTTCCCCGTGGGTAAGATGACTGTGAAATATGTCACTCTGAAGAGTGCGCGTGGCCATAGCTATAAGGCCTGCGAATTGGCGCTACAGCAGCTTGCCTCCAAGCGCTTCCCGCTGGAGATCATGACCACCCACACCTTTGGCCTCAAAGACGCCGAATATGCGATTAAATCGGTTGGTGGCATGGGCGCAAAAGATGTGATTCACGTCTCGCTCTTGCCATGGACATAAGATCACTCTTTTAATTTTTGCAAAGGCGCGGCCCATGGTCGCGCCTTTCGTTTATCTTAGAGCTCTTATATTCGGCACTTTGCTCTTGCACCCGCTTCAAATTGCCGTGAGAATGTTTTACACCACAGACATAAAAGGCGTCTCAGCCCCCAGCTTATCAGATTGAGGAAGGCCCATTCATGATCATCGACATTCACGGCCATTACACCACTGAACCCCCATCCTTATTTGCCTTCCGCGACAAACAGCTCGCAGGCCTTGTCGATGCGACACGTAAGCCGCAAAGCAATGATTTGGGCATTACGGATGAGCAATTGGTGAAATCTGTTGAACGTCAGCTCAATTTCCAAAAAGAACGCGGCAGTGATCTCACCATTTTCTCGCCACGTGCGTCAGGCATGGGCCATCATGTCGGCCCAGAGCATATTTCGCAGGAATGGACGCGTCTGAATAATGATCTCATTCATCGCATTGTCTCCCTTCTGCCAGATAATTTTGTCGGCGTTGGGCAATTGCCTCAATCACCAGGCGTGAACCCTAAAAATTGCATTCCTGAACTTGAGCGCATGGTCAATGAACTCGGCTTTGTGGGTGTGAACCTCAATCCAGATCCATCGGGCGGTTATTGGACAGATCCGCCAATGACGGATCGTTATTGGTACCCAATTTATGAAAAATTAGTGGAGCTTGAAATCCCTGCCATGATTCATGTGACGGGTTCATGCAATCCTAATTTTCATGCCACAGGCGCGCATTATATCAATGCGGATACAACTGTGTTTATGCAGCTTATTCAGGGTAATCTGTTCAAAGATTTCCCCACACTCAAATTTGTGATTCCTCATGGTGGTGGCGCTGTGCCTTATCATTGGGGCCGTTACCGCGGCCTGAGCATGATGCTTAAAAAGCCGCCTCTCGTCGAATATCTCATGAAGAATGTTTATTTCGACACCTGCGTTTATCATTTGCCTGGCATTGAAGTGCTGACAAAAGTTGTGCCGATCGACAATATTTTGTTTGCGTCAGAAATGATTGGTGCTGTGCAAGGCATTGATCCTGAAACCGGTCATTATTTTGATGACACCAAGCGTTATATTGATCAGGTCAAAGGGTTGAGTGACGAGCAGCGCTATAAGATTTTTGAAGGCAATGCACGCACAGTCTATCCACGTCTTGATGCGCTGCTTAAAAAGCGTGGTAAGCCCGGAAAGACATTTTAAGCTCATCTAGGAGGCGATATGCTCAGTGAATCTGCTCGCGTTACCACGGCACAGGAAGCACGCTATCGAATTCCCTATCCCAATTCAAAAGAGCGGGCGCATAAAATTATTGCGCTTGATAAGGAGAGTGCGGCTTTACTTGATGAAGTCGCAAAAAAAGAATGGCATGGAGCGCGGTTTTTTTCTTCCCTCTCTTTCGAAACAGGTGATCCGCAACATGGCGAACTCAAGGGGTGGCTCAATGATATTGCGGGCCGTACCATGGATTTGCTCAGCGAGATCAAATCAGCGGATTCGGTGATGGTGATCTGCGCTGCAGGATCTGATGCACGTGCGGTTTCAGTGATTGCTGAGGGGTGCAGAGTGCACAATAAAACTCTGGTCGGGTTGATCATGCCTCATGCCGGATCAACAGATGAGGAGGTCAGTACCAGCCTCAATTATATGCGTCCCTATACCCGCATGTTAGTGCTCGGTGGCGGTGTTGATTATATTGAGGCCATGTTGACGGCTTTACGCGCTTAAGTTTTGTCTATTCAGCCCATAAAAAAACGGCGCCCTTGTGGGCGCCGTTTGTATTTGTGTGAGACGTGTTACGCCAATCCAGTTTTAATGCGCGCTGGTGTGAATGGCGCTTGGCGCATGCGCACACCCGTTGCATCATAAATGGCATTGGCAACAGCCGCAGCCAATGGACGCATGGAGGCTTCACCCGCACCTGTGGGGGCAATCTCCGGACGATTGATCAACACGACATCAATGGTCTCAGGTGCTTCCGTGATGTCGAGGATCGGATAGGTCAGCCAATCAATGCTCGTGACATTTTTAGCATCAAAGGTGACTTCTTCTTTCAAGGCACGGCTTGTGCCTTGCACCACATTGCCCTCAATCGTCATTTTTAACAAATTCGGATTGATGATCAGGCCGGCATCTTGGGCCACAGTATATTTGCGTGCCCAGACCTTGCCCGTCTTGGTGTTGACTTCCACTTCAGCAATGACAGCAACGCGTGTGCCATTGCGCTGTGCATAAGCAATGCCTTGCCCAATCGCGACATCGCCTTTCATTTGCTTGCGCGCGCTGGTGCGTGGTTGCCATCCTGCTTTCTCAGCAGCGGTTTTGATCACCGCGACATCGCGAGGCTCGCTCAGATTTTTGATACGAAACTCAACGGGGTCGAGATTTGCTGCCATAGCAAGCTCATCCATAAAGGCCTCAGAGGCAAAATGCACTTGAGGTCCAAGCGGATCACGCAAATGGGATGAGCGCAGAGGTGAGGAGCGATCAAGCAATGGCGCAACTGTGGTCCAGCCTTTACGCTTATTGGCAAAATTATAGGATTCCTCGGGTACCGCAAAAGCCTGTGTTGGCTTGAGAGGCACATCAATCATCTGACCAACAAGATTTTGCGATGGCTCGCTTTCATTGCTGTTCACATCAAGACGTGAGAAGCCCTTGGATTCATAATGCCATGCGGTGATTTTACCTTCCGCATCAATGCCTGCGCGCACTGTATGAACCGAGGCAGGGCCTTTGGGGTCCCAGCCATGGCCTTGATTGCGCATCCATTGCAAGCGAACGGGTTTGCCAACGGCCTTTGACAGAAGAGCAGCTTCAGCCGCCACATCACCTGCATCATTGCGGCCGTAAGAGCCTGGGCCCCACATCCAAATGCCATGTACTTTTTCAACGGGGACACCAAGGATATTGGCAACACCTTCAGCAGCATAATGCGGCTTTTGTGATGAGGTCCACAATGTCACCTCACCATTGGCCTTCACATCAACGACAGCGCAGGCAGGTGCCATGCTGGCATGTGATTGAAACGGCCATTCATAGCTTGCTTCCACCACTTTGGCAGCACTTGCCAGGGCTGCGTCAACATCACCCTTGTTCACTTCCACTTCACGTTTGAGTGCTTTGGCTTCGCGAATATGTTGGTGCAAAGTGTTTTGCGCGGGGAAGGGTGGTTTTGCATCAGACCATGTGATCTTGAGTGCGCGTGAGGCTTTGATGGCATCCCATTCACGTGGCGCGAGAACAGCAACATAGTTCTTGATTTGAACAACGCGCGCACCGGGGATGGATTTGATCGAGGCTTCATCAACCGCCACAGGGACGGCACCTGCGACTGGTGGGAAGATTGAACGTGCGTGCAACATGCCCGGCACTTTCACATCACCCACATAGCCCTTAGTGCCCATAACCTTGGGCTCAACATCGCGCCGCGGCACTGATGTGCCAACCACTTTATAAGCGCTTACGGCCTTCACGGGCCCTTTGCCTTT
>Ga0164297_10001373_pt1 | contig 26018 bp, 20 predicted proteins | sample GEODES058metaG_FD_113539 | JGI IMG/M metagenome (GOLD analysis project Ga0164297, IMG submission 113539) | Dystrophic lake water microbial communities from Trout Bog Lake, Wisconsin, USA - GEODES058 metaG | ecosystem: Environmental > Aquatic > Freshwater > Lake | place: USA: Trout Bog Lake... | reverse complement strand
CCACCCTGAACAATTTCCAGGGAGGTGCCACCGTCACCGATGTGGACGCGGTCGCCGGCCTTGAGTGCGCTCAGGACGCCCTCACGCTCAACGGCGATACGCGAACCCGTCGACGTCTCACCGAAAGCCTCAACCAGCTCGATTTCGTTGCCAATTTCAAGGGCCACCGGCGTGGTTCCGAAGGAACCGGCGCGGATCTTCGGCCCAGGAATGTCGACCATGATGGCCAGATTCGGGGCAATGGCCCGAACGCGGCGCAGGCGCTCAATGCAGGACGGAATGTCTCCGTGCGCCATAGAAAGACGGAAAACGTCCACGCCAGCCTCGACCAGGCCCTTGAGGACCTCGTCGCTCTCTGAAGCGGGACCGATAGTAGCTACGATTCGCGTGCGTCGCACGATAATTCCCTTCGTTTGGATACCCCAGTCTACTTCGAGACACCGTTGTCCTTAGGGCCGAGACGTGAACGGTTTGTGAACTAAGCCACCTACTTATCAGTAATTTTTCCAATTACCGAACAGGAATGACGACATCCGCACCATCGACGCTAAGAACACGCAGCGACATGTCGTAGGCCTCGGAGAGGGCCGCGCTGCGCAATACGTCGGCCGAAGGACCCTGCGTGAGGATGCGTCCATTCGCCAACAAGACGAGTTGATCAGCGAAGACACCCGCGAGCGTTAAGTCGTGCAACGTGGCGATCACGGTGAGTTGACACTCGTCAACTTCCTTCTTCAGCAACTCGAGCACTTCCATTTGGTGGCGCACATCGAGCCCCGTTGTGGGCTCGTCCAAAATCACCACCGTGGTGCCCTGGGCAAACGTGCGCGCCAATACCGCGCGCTGGCGTTCACCACCCGAGAGCGTCGTGACGTCACGGTGACGGAACTCGGCCAAATGGAGGCGCTCCAGCACCCCTTCGACGATGGCGCGGTCGTCGCTCGACGGGGCCCGCAGCAGGCCGTGTGAGGCCGTGCGTCCTAACGTCACGTACTCGGCCACCGTCATACCGGCCGGCACCGTGGGGTGCTGCGGCACGAAGGCCAAGCGACGGGCGCGGTCTCGCTCTCCGAGGGCGTGAACGTCGACCCCATCGATGGAGACACTGCCCTCCTGGTGGGGCCGCAACCCGGCCATCGCGGTCACCAAGCTCGTCTTGCCGGCACCGTTGGGACCAATGATGGTGCACCAGGAGCCCTTCGCCACTTCGAGGGAAACACCATCAACGAGGGTCGTCTTTCCGCTCCGAATGCGTAGTTCGTTCACCAGCACGCTCATACCCGTGCACCTCGACGAAGACTCAAAATGAGGACAAAGACCGGTGCACCAATGGCGGCAGTCACGACCCCGAGGGGCAGCTCGGTCGGCGACAGGATGGTCCGCGCGATCGTGTCCGCCCCGACGAGAAACGCCGCCCCAACCAGCACCGACAGCGGGAGAATTCGTCGATACGAGGTGCCCACCAAGAGTCGAACAATGTGGGGCACGATAATGCCCACGAACCCGATGAGTCCCACGACCGAGACGACGGCCGCGGTGCCGAGCGACGAGGCGAGAATCACCACGGTGCGGACTCGGCGAACCGGCAGTCCGAGAGCCCGAGCTTCCTCCTCGCCCACGCTCATAATGTCGAGGGCCCGACCAGCGACCACGCAGAGCGCAATACAGACGGCAACGTAAGGCAGGATTGTCGTCACCGACGACCAGCTGGCCTGGGCCAAGGAGCCGAGCAGCCAGATATAGACCCGGGCAATCGACTGGACCGAAGCCTGTTGCTGGAGATAGGTTTGCGCGCTGGTCAACAGCGACGCCACGGCGACACCGGCCAAAATCAAGGTCGAGGTCGTGGAACGAAGACCTCGACCACCAATCACCCAGGTCAATGCCACGGCGAGCAGCGCGCCGGCGAACGCCAGCCACGGGGTCCAGGTGGGGACGTTCACCGCGCCGCCATCGTGGACAATGGCCAGGGTGGCACCGAGGCCGGCGCCGGCGGCCACTCCGAGCAGGTACGGATCAGCGAGGGGATTTCGAAAGACACCCTGGTAAGCCCCGCCAGCCACGGCCAGCATCGCCCCCACCAGCAGACCTAGCACCATTCGTGGGGCGCGCAGCTGCCAAATGATGGTGGCGTTAAGGGGCGAGAGTTGCTGGTGCCCAATGCCCAGGTGGCGAAGGATGTCGCCAACGATGGCCCCCACCGAAATAGGTGTCGGACCAATGGCCAGTCCCGCGAGGGCGGCGAGCACGACCGCCACAATCGCCGCAATCGAGACAATGACGGTGCGCCGTTGTTGACGGGAGTCCGACATCACGCCACACCTCGTTTTGAGGAGAGGTCGATGTCGAAAGGAAGCAAAAGAACGGGGTGGACCGTTGGCGTCACGGTGGTCATTCCTCGTCCTTCCTGTCATTCGTGCGACAGGGGCGATGGGTCACAGACCCGACGACCGCCCCGTACCGCGAGAGCTGTCTTACATCTCCTCGCGGTAGGCGACCTGGCTTGTGGCACCGAAACGGCACCACTTACAGTTGCGCGACAGCGTTGGAATTGCACCAACTTCGCTATCGCGAGGCAAGGTTCACCTTACTCCGCTTCGTGGCGACCGTTAATCAAGCGACCAACCCTCATCACGCCACCCGCAAGCTCCCAGGCCTGCGTCGTGCCCGGAACATCGAGATCACGATGGGTAATAAGAATCAACGCCCTTTCTCGGGCACTTTCCACTACCGCCGCCAGCACTTCGCGCGCCGACTCAAAGTCGAGCCCCTCCGTGGGCTCATCGAGAACGGTGACGGGGCGTTGGGCCAGGAGAGCACGAGCAATGCCAACCCGACGTTGCTCTCCCCCGCTCAGGCCGTACGTCGCACCGCCGAGCATCGTGGTGACACCGTTGCGTCGCTCCATAAAAGGACCGAGACCCGCCGCGAGGCACGCCATCGCAACTTCTTCGTCCTTCGCCTTCGGACGGGCTAAACGGACATTCTCCGCCAATGTCGTGGTGAAAACAAACGGGGAGTCCCCCACGTGCGCCACGTTGGTGCGAACGTCGGTGCCACGAAGCACGTCGTAGGTAATCCCGCCGAGTTGTAGTTCGCCGGCACTGGGATCAAGGAACTTCGCCAGCACGTACCCCAGCGAGGTTTTGCCCGCACCACTCCCTCCCCGCAGCACTACTACGTCACCGCGAGTAATCGCGAATGACGCTCGTTGCAGAACAGTGCCACCGCCAACCGACACCGAGAGGCCGTGACCGGTGAGATCGGAACTCGGCGAGACGGCGGTGCTGACCTCGGCCGGCTCGGCCACCGGGGGAACCATTGATTCAAATCTGTCGAGCCGCTCTACGGCATCACGATGGCGTTGCAGAGAGAGGAATGATGGTGTGGCGGCACTCGCAAACTCCAGTGCGGCCACCGCGCCCAGGGTGGGAACGGCGACGAGGACGGCCGCGAGGTGATGGTGGCTGACGTCACTGCGGGCGACAAGAACGGTGACCAGCACGGTAACGCCAGCGAGGAGCGTCATTGTGCCCTGCACCATCCCCACCAACGTTGCGTGGCGACGGCTCGCCGTGTCGAGGGCGTCCTCGAGCCGGTCGAGTCGCTCAGCTACCGGCTGGCGCTGCCCACCGAAGATCATCTCATCACCGGCGCTGGCGACGTCCGACCAGAGAGAGCGAAGTTCCGCCCGAGCGCTCCCTAATTCGCGCTGCGTCTTCTTGCCAGCTTTCCACGCGAGTACTGGGACGACTACCACGCTCACGATGAGCGCAGCGACGACGACGAGACCGGCCCGCCATTCGACGCCGGCGTCGACCGCAACAGTGAGCAGCCCGGCGACCACGCTGGTGAGAAGCGGACCGGCGAGGACCACTAAGAGATCCTGGACGCGCTCCACGTCACTCAACGCCACGTCCACGACTTCGGCGCTGCGGGGCCCAAGTCCCGCCGGCAGCAGGGGCAGCAGCTGGCGGGCCAGATGGTACCGAATGCTCCCCATAACGCCAAGTGCTGCCCGATGCGTACTCGTCCGCTCGACGTAACGGCCGGCCGCTTTGCCGAGTGCGAACAGTTGCACGAGCCCCATTGGCACCGTCAGCGAGAGGATTGCCGGTCGTTGCGCTGACCGAGCGATGAGCCACGCCGAACTCATAGCTAGTCCAATGCTCGCGAGAGCGACTACGCCACCCGCGAGGGCCGAACGGCGCAAGGGGCCGCGATGTTCCCTAAGTGCGCGCCCAACAATGCCCGACATCATCGCCCCACTTCCAACGTGGCATCGCCACTGAATGGTCGATGCGTCGCCACAACGGTGGTGATTGCGAGACTGCGGACATACGTCTCAATCATGCTCGCGGTCGTCGGATCGAGATGGGCTAACGGCTCGTCCAGAAGTAGGAGCGACGGTTGACGTAGTACCTCGCGGGCCAGCGCCAACCGGCACCGCTGACCCGCCGAAAGACCGCCACCGTACTCACCCAGCGTTCGGTCCAGATCAAACTCCAGCCCCACCCGCCAAAGCACTTCACGAAGTTCAGCATCGGGCACGCCACTCTCCCCGGCGAGCACCTCGCGAATCGTTCGACCCGGTAGGCGGGGGTCTTGGGGTACATACCCAACCATCCGTTGCCACTGCGTGCGATCGACGTGCGTGAGTTCGATGTCGTTGACAAAAATCGAGGCCGCGACGGACTGATCAAGTCCAACCAGAGCGCGAAGCAAGGTGGTCTTGCCCGATCCCGACGGCCCAGTAACGACGAGGATGCCTTCCGCTGGGCAGGTGGCGGTGACCCCGTGGTAGGTCACCGTAAGTGCCCACGGAGTGACCGGAACCGGCACTCGACCAGCCGCCGGGGAACCGTCGAGTTCGTTCAGCAACGACGCCGCCGCCGCGATGCCATCACTCGAAGCGTGAAACTGCGCGGCCGCGCGCCGGAGCGGCAAAAACGCTTCGGGAGTCAATAAGAGGACTGCGAGAGCAGTGGAGAGTACAAGGGTCCCATTAAGCAGTCGTAAACCAAGCAGGAGTGCCACGATTGCCGTGGCGAGTGACGAGAGGAGTTCCAGCGCGAAGCTCGAGAGGAAGGCGACACGCAGTGTCGCCATCGTGATGGTGTTTAGCTCATCACTCGCCCGCTCCATACCGTCGACGGCGGCGTATTCGCGGTTGAACGAGCGCAGCACACCCATGCCTCGGATTACGTCGCCAAGGTACGCCGCGAGGGACTGTTGCTGTCGCCAACGTTCCAGCATCTTTCCCTTCGCCTCCTGCCCCAGCAGCACCATAAAGATGGGTAGCAGGAGGAGGCTGACGAGAATAACGACGAAACTCCACCAGTCTCGCCACGCCAACCACGCCAGAACAACAAGCGGTGAGAGGACCGCGAGAATCAAGGCCGGCAAGTAGGTCGCCAAATAGAACTCAATTGCCTCGATGCCGATGGTCGCTAGTTGCACCGTGCCGTCGATAGTGCCAATCGGCCCACGATCAAAGACGCGCTGCAGCGCGCGAGCGCGCAACTGCCGCCGAACCGAGCGAGCACCCCGCAGCATGACGGGTTCCTGCAGTGCTACGACCACGGTTCGCACGAGGGTCGCGAGCGCAAAGACCTCGAGCGACCCCGTGATTGCCGTCGACCCCGCGAACAGTGTCGCGAGCGCACGAGCCAACGAAACTGCCTGAACGACCATCACCGCAATGAGCAGCACCCCCAGCGAGACGGCGACAGCAACGACTCCCGAGACGTACGACGACTCGCCACGAAGTCGTCGAAGTAGGTAAGCGGGGCTGGCCGAGGTGTCGGCCATTTAGGCGTGCGCTGGGTCCGGTGACTCGCTTTCGGCGGGACGGCGAACACGTTCACGGAAGACCCAGTAGCTCCATCCCTGGTACAGGAGGACAAATGGCGTGAAGATGAGCGCCACCCAGCTCATCACCTTCAAGGTATAGGGCTGCGACGCGGCTTGCATAATTGTCACGTCGAAGCGCGACGACACCGAACTAACCAAGACATTCGGGTAGAGATTCAGCATGAGCGTGACGAAAAAGATGGCGATAACTGCCCCCGTCGCAATGAACGCCCACCCTTCGAGGCGATCGCGAATTAACCACCCAACGCCACCCAGCACCACAATGGCCAAGACCGGCAAGAAGGGGGGCACCAGTCCAGCGTGGTGCATCGAACGAGCGCTGAGGTACGTCCAGAAAAGGAAGCCCGTCACGAGGAGCCACGTAAGTGGCGCCAGTGTCTGTCCGATGGCGTGGGCACGGTGGCGGACGTTACCCTCCGTTTTGAGACCGAGGTACGTGGCGCCATGGAGCGTAAACAGCGACAACGTCGAGAGTCCTCCGAGGAGGGCGTAGGGCTTTACCAAGTCGAAGAATGTTCCGCTCCACGCCCCGCCACTCACCACGGGAACGCCATGAATGAAGTCGGAGAACGCCACGCCCCACAACAGCGCCGGGAGGAGTGAACCCCAAAAAATCGCCCGGTCCCACCACGCCTTCCACGTTGCCGAGGTGCCGCGATGGCGAAGCTCGAAGGCCATGCCACGGAAAATTAGTGCCGCGAGAATCAGGAATAGCGCGAGGTAGAAGCCGCTAAAGACGGTGGCGTACCAGAGCGGAAACGCGGCGAAGGTAGCCCCACCGGCGGTGAGTAGCCATACTTCATTACCGTCCCAGACGTGGCCGATGGCGTTAATGGCAACTCGTCGGTCGAGGTCATCGTGGCCGACCCAGGGCAGGAGAATACCTACACCGAAGTCGAAGCCTTCGAGAAAGAAATAGCCGACCCACAAGACGCCGATGAGGGCGAACCACAGTTCTTGCAGAATGGTTGGGCGCGTGGCCAGTGTGCTTAGCATCATCGGTCTCCTAGTACACCAGCGCCGGGGCGCGGTCAATTTCAGTCGGGGCGTCAAGCGATGGTGGCTCCTTGGCCATACGAATCATCAAGCCAATTTCCACGACGGCGAGTAGCGAATAGATACCCGTGAATCCCACGAGCGAGGTGGCAACGTACCCCGGTGAAAGGTTCGACACGGCCTGCTTCGTCGTCAGCAGTCCGTACACCACCCAGGGCTGACGGCCCGCCTCCGTGAAGATCCAGCCAAAGGAGTTGGCAATGAATGGGGCCACCAGCATCCAGGTGCCAAATCGGAGAAAGAGTCGTGACTTTTCCAGTCGTCGCTTATGCATGAGCCACATACCAATGGCGCCGAGGAGGAAGATCAACATCCCCATTCCCACCATGATGCGGAAGCTCCAGTAGGTCAACCAAATCACTGGTTCGTAGCTTCCCGGGCCAAACTTCGCAACGTCTTGTTGTTGCAACTGATTGATGCCCTCAACTTTGCCGTTCCACGTATTGGTCGCCAACACACTCAAGAGGTGGGGCAGGCGAATCTGGAAAATGGGGGTGTCGGCCAAGTTGCCAATGGTGAGGAGAGAAAAACTCGCGCCGTTCTGCGTGTTGTAGAGCGCTTCCGCCGCGGCCATTTTCATCGGTTGCTGAACTTCCATCTGCTTCGCTTGCGAGTCACCCATGTACATGGTGAAGAGAGCGGCGAAGGCGGTAATCACAATGCCGATTCGCAGGGCTTTCATAAAGCCGTGCTCGAGGTGGTGGCGACGAACGTGCCACGCCGCAATCGCTACCACGAAAACACCGCCCGTTAAGAATGCGCCACCCATTACGTGGGCGTAAGCCCGCACGAACGTCGGGTTCGTCATGACCGCCCAAAAGTTCGTCATGACCGCCTGGTGGGTTGATTTGTCGATGGTGTAGCCCACGGGATTTTGCATCCATGAATTTGCCGCGATGATGAAGGCCGCCGACAGCATCGTGCCGATGCTGGCCAGCCAAATTGACGCGAGGTGGATGCGATCCGACACTCGGCCCTTGCCAAAAATCCAGACGCCCAGAAACGTGGACTCCATGAAGAAAGCGAGAAGCCCCTCAATGGCCAACGGCGCGCCGAAAATGTTTCCCACGAAGACTGAGTACTTCGACCAGTCCATGCCGAACTGGAACTCTTGGACGATGCCCGTGACGACACCGATGGCGAAGTTAACCAGGAAGAGTTTCCCAAAGAACTTGGTCATCCGCTCGTAATCGGGATCCTTGGTTCGCTGCGCGGCGGTCTGGAGCACCGCAACCACGAAGCCCAGTCCAATCGTGAGGGGCACGAAGAGAAAGTGGAACACCGTGGTGATGCCAAATTGCCATCGAGCCAGGGACAGTGTCGAGATTCCAGCAAGCAGAGGGGACATAGTAAGAACCTTAAAAAAGTTGGGGGGTTAAAAATCTGGAGAACGTGGGGGCGAAGGTCCCAATTTGGTCAGCAGAAACCATCACTCGACGTCCCACCACACGGTGACGAGGGCACGCTCCGTGGGCGCGGGGTGTGTACGCAGCCATTCGCGCACGTCGTCGTCGCGATCGGGGCGTAAGCAGAGACGCGTTCGCATATGGACCACGGCCAAGTCGTCGTCGCTCTCGTTTCGTAAGGGAGCCCGAAACTCGGTGACGTGAGGCACGACGCCGGTGTCGGACACTACCGCTACGAAGTCGCTCGCCACGGGACCTTGTGGACGGTCGAGCCCCCAGAATGCGGCCCAGGCCGGGGAGAGGGTGGCGAGGGGGTGAACGAGGGGCAGCTCCACCACCACGCGACGTCTCGCCGAGGCGGTCAAGGCTCGCACGAATGGGGTTATGTCGCTGACGTTGTAGGCCACGTGGTGACAGACGACGACATCATGAACGCCGCACATCGGGGCGGCCGAAGGCCACTCCCCCCGCACCGTGTTCGCCACGACCTGACGGGCCGCAGTATTTCTCTGGTACATGGCGAGCATCTCGTCATGGGTATCAACGCCAGTGGCGTACTTGATCGCCGGGGCCACGGCCAGCGTGGCCATGCCACCGCCGCAACCAACGTCAAGAAGCGAACCACCCTCGCCGAGAGCCGTTCGCGCCGCCTCGTGAGAAGGGTTCGTTTCAATAACCGCAGGAACGTCGAACAATACCGGCGGATGAATCCACGGGGAGACGGGTGCCTGAGCGAGAATCTCTTCGGGAATGCCCCAGCGGGCTAGATCAAAAGCCCACTGTTCGGCCGCCGACGTCACGCTTTACTTTCCCAGCAACCGGGCGAGGAATCCACCCGACTTCTGACTGGCGTTCGCCGCCTTTTCTTCACGACAGGTGCACCGTTGCGCCTTGGGCACGCCGGCAAGTGCCTGCTCGATGTGGTTGCCACATCCACTCCACGTGGCCTTGCCACACTTACGGCACGTTGTCTTGCTGCACATACTTTCTTCTTTCTCTCTTTGGGTTTTGTTACTTCGACTGCTGCGCCACGGCTGCCAAGCCGGCCGGCGAATGGGACCACGTCTGGTAGCCACCGTCAAGGTTCACGACATCAAAGCCGTGATCCTGTAGTAGCAACGTGGCGGTGTGGCCGCGCTGCCCCACCGCGCACGTGACGATGAGGGGTTCACGAGGAATCTCCGAAGTGCGCTCGCGCAGCTCATCGAGAGGAATGTTCAGGGCGCCGAGTATCGACCCTTGCGCAAATTCCGAGCGGCTGCGGACGTCAAGGACGCGGAAGTGCTCGGCCTGCAATGACGCGACGTCTGACCACTGGACGGGCGAGCAGAGGCCTGAAATGGTGTTCTCGGCCATGTAGCCCAACATATTGACGGGGTCCTTGGCTGAACCGAAGGGTGGTGCGTAGGCCAGTTCTAGGTCGGCCAGCTCGGGCGCCGTCAGACCTCCGCGAATCGCCGTGGCGAGGACATCAATGCGCTTGTCCACCCCATCACCACCGACTGCTTGGGCGCCGAAGATCTCGCCCGACACCGGATCAAACAACAACTTGAGCGCCATCGTTTGGGCCCCTGGGTAGTAGCCCGCGTGAGAACCAGGATGCGCGTGCAGCGCCGCAAAGTGTCGGCCCGCGGCCCGCAACCGCTTTTCGTTCCAACCGGTGACGGCGACGGTGACGTCAAAAATCTTCACAATCGCGGTGCCAATAGCGGGGACTTCTCTGACAGCGCGACCACAGATGTGGTCCGCCACGGTGCGACCTTGTCGATTAGCCAGATTCGCTAGCGGTACGAGGGTCGCCGAACCGTCGAGTGCGTCGGTCTGCTGCGCGACGTCGCCAACGGCGTATATATCGGGGTCGCTCGTCCGGTTCGCCGCGTCGACTTCAATCCCGCCTCGTGGGCCCAGGACCAAATTGGCCGCACGAGCCAATCCGCTTTCCGGTCGAACACCAATCGCGGCGATAACGACGTCGGCGGCAATCGACTGACCATTGACCTGCACGTGGTCCTCGCCAATCGCCTCCACCGTGGCACCGAGCAGCACCGTGACACCGTGGCGGTCCAATTCGTCGGCCACCAAGGTGGCAAGCTCCGGATCGAGTGGGCCCAGGACCTGTGGCGCCGCTTCAACCACGGTGACTCGCAGGCCCCGGTGTCGGAGGTTTTCCGCAAGCTCGAGACCAATAAAGCCACCGCCAATAATGACGGCGTGCTGATCGGGAGCGAGCACGGCTTCGCGAAGACGGGTGACATCCTCCACGGTCCGTAAGGGTAGGGCGAGCTCAATCCCCGGAATGGGCGGCAAGACGGGAGCTGCGCCGGGGCTGAGAATTAACTTGTCGTAGCCAATGGCACTCTCGGCATTCGTGTGGAGGTCTCGCACGGTCACCTCGTGGCGATCACGATCAATGGAGAGGACTTCGGTGGCGACACGAACATCGAGCCGGAATCGTTCGTGCAGACGCTCGGGTGTCTGGAGTACCAGGTCATCTTCGTCGGCGATGACGCCACCGACGTAGTACGGGAGGCCACAGTTGGCGTAGCTCACGTACCCACTGCGCTCGATCACCACAATGTCGATGTCGTCGCGCAATCGCCGCAGCCGCGTGGCCGCTGACATGCCGCCCGCCACACCACCAACAATGACCACCCGCATAGTGCCTCCTAGGCCAAACTTAAAAAGAGCTTCTGTAGTCGTTCCGCCATCACCGTGGCGTCGACCGATTGATCCGCGATGCACTCGCGCAGGCTGGCCGAAATCATGGTGAAGGCTGCGGTGTTGATGGCTTTACCCACCGCGGCCATCTGCGTGACGATGTCTTCGCAACTACGCCCCTCCTCGACCATGCGGACCACTGCGCCCATCTGGCCGTGGGCGCGCTTGAGTCGCTTCAAAATCGCGGCAATTTGCTCCTGATCTTGCAAGATGTGTGCTGTGTCTGACATTGTCACTCCCTAATTTCATACCCGTATGGGTATGAAATTAGTGGCTTCCCTTGAGCACCATCAGCATGATGCGGGCATTAATACTGATGAATCGTCCCGCTTGGAAGAAGAGTGACTGGCGCTGACGCAGGGTCTTCTTCGTTGGCAGGGGCGCACTCGCAATACTTTGTGCGGCGTTATCCATGAGAACTCCGTTCTTATTCCGGGATGAGGTGCCAAAACAAACGTGCCTTGGCCTTGTAGATAAAGAGGACGTGCAACATGTACTTGACCCAGTGACCGGCTAGACCGATTTCACCAAAGGTGTCCTTCAGGCTTCGCCCCCCGTTCGGGAACTCCTGAAAGTCCGGAATGATCGGGTACATCGTCATTGCCGCGGCGGAACCCTTCGTGAGACCGGTGCCGGCACTGGCCACGCACGCGGCGCCCATGGTCGCCATCGAAGCCTGGTGCGCTTCTGCACTGTTGCCGAGCTTGATGCGATCAAAGATTGTCAACGCCGCCGTCTTTCCCATAACACCCGACGGCATACCGGTGCGAGGCGGCGCGGGGGTAATCACGGTGCCGTTGGGACTAGTCCGAGGAACCGAGATCTGGTGTGGCGGGGCGAAGGCAATACCGACGGCGAAGACGTTGGGGTAGGCCGTTGATTCGTAGGTCTTCGGCCAGTCTGCCGCACTCCACTGGTCATAGGACTTGGCGTCATACACGGCGTCGACCTTCATAAAGCCGCTGGGAGCGAACATTGAGCTAGAAACGTCTTCCCCGTTGCGATTGAAGACCTGCAGGCCGGCGCCGCGAAATGGCGGGAGCAACATGGCGAAGTCGAACGCCAATTCACTTCTCGTGCCATCGAGTTGTTCGTAGTGCAGCACACCTTCCTCTACGCGTTCGGCGTGAGCACCGAGAATGGCTCGGACTCCTCGCTCACGGAAGAGCGACTCGGTCCACAGTTTGGACGTTGTTTCGAATCCCTGCTGACCAAAGACGAGTCCACCGACGCCGAAGTCGCCGAGCTCATTTTCGTTCGTGAAGTAGATCAAGTCCGCCATGTCGCGAACACCGGCTTGACGCAGTTCGTGCTCGACGTTAAACACGTATTCGAAAGCTGCCCCTTCGCAGGTACACGTGCCGTGACCCATGCCAACAACCAGCGTCTGGTGGTGCCCATTTCGCATTCGCGCAATGCACTCCTGCAATTTGGCCGAGGCCTCCACCGCGTGACCGGCCGTGCACACGGACACCGTGTGGCCGTCGGGGCCGAGACCCGGCGTGGCGCCAAAGTTCAGCTTGGGACCCGTGGCGTTAATCAGGTAGTCGTAAGCAATCTCCGTGCTCTGGCCCCGACGGGCCTCGTCGGTGTAGGAGATCTGGACGTGCGGCGAGGCCATCGAATCCGATCCCTCGGGGAAGATCGCCGTCGCCAGTGCTTGGTGGAAGGCGATGCCCTTTCGCTTATAGACCGGAGCGAGGGGGAACGTCACTTGGGCCGTCGACATCTTCCCTACGCCGACCCAGATATTGGACGGAATCCAATTCCACTGGGAGTTGGGGGAAACAACGATGACGTCGTGCTTCTTTCCCAGTAGTCGTCGAAGGTGGAGAGCCGCGGTATGACCGGAGACACCCGCGCCGAGAACAACAATTCGTGCCACTTTGCACTTCCTTCCGGGCCAGACCACAGTTCTGGCCACCTCTAGAGTATACCCCCTGGGGTATAGGGTCAAAGGTCCTTTTGCCGACTTAGCCGTGCGCGAATGTCACGTTCGGAAGGATCCGATCGAGCCACGTCGGCAGCCACCACGCCGCTCGCCCTGTGAGGCGCAGCAACACGGGAAGCAGAACAAGGCGCACGAGGAGAGCGTCGAGGAGCACCGCAACCCCGAGAATCACACCCATCTCCTTCGGGGGCAACGGTCCGGCGAGGGAGAAGGTGAAGAAGACTGCCACCATCACACCGGCGGCCGAAAAGATCACTCGTCCCGAGTGCGCCAAGCCGTTGACCATGGCGTCGTGCGCATCGCCCGAGCGCTCCCAATGCTCTTTGGCGCTCGACAACAAGAAGACTGTGTAGTCCATCGAAATTGCGAAAATCATGGCGAAGAAGAACACCGGACCCCACGCATCGAGGTACCCCTGCGGCGTGAAGTGCAGGAGAGAGTGGAGGTCACCATTCTGGAAAATCAGTCGCGACACCCCGAAGGCCGATGCCGTGGCCAGCAAACTGGTGAGGACTCCTAGGAGAGAAACCAGTACTGCGCGAAGAGCGACCAGGAGGAGAACGAACCCTAGGGCCAGTACCATCGCGATGACGACGGGGGTCTTGGCCGCCAGGGCCGCCTGAAGGTCATAGTTTTCGGCGGGAGCGCCGCCGACCAGACTGCCGGCCGGGAGTGCTGATCGCAACCGAAGAATCGTTTGGCCCAGCGCCGGCGATGAGGGGTCGACCGCGGGAATGACCTCAATCAGCGCATCCGTTGTTCCCGTTGCCCGTTGGGCTGGGAGCACCGCCACCAGTCCAGGAACGCGCCGCAATACCGTCGTGGCCGCGGGCACGGCCTTAGCGGGGACGATGATCTGCAGCAGACCCGGCGCCCCAACGCCAAAGGCCTTCTGCACCTCGTCGTAGCCAGTGCGGGCCGACGACGCGGCGGGGACGACTTTGATTGACGGCATCGCTACCTTGAGGCCGATCAGTGGCCAGGCAAGACTGGCCAATAGGACCAGCGCCGCGCCACCAAAAAGAAAGGGGCGGCGCCACAGCAGTTCACCCCAGCGAGCGAAGCGAATGGAACGGTGCTCTCCCGCACGCACCCAGGGAAGGGCCAGCGAGTCAACGCGGTGGTCGAGGGCCCCAAGGACCGCCGGGAGCAAGGTCAATGTCGCGGCCAGGACGAACGTCACCGCAATCATGATGCCGCCAGCCATCGACTTAAAGGCCGGGGAGGGCACCACCATGACGCTGGAGAGTGACACCAGAACGGTTAGACCGGAGAAGAGAACGGCCTTGCCCGCCGAGTCCATAGTCTCGCCCACTGAATGGCCGATGTCGCGATTGCGCCCAAAGTGGGCGCCACGGAAGCGAACCACGATAAACAACGCGTAGTCAATACCGAGGGCCAGCGCGAACATCATGGCGAAGTTCATGGCCCACACTGAAATCGGCGAAAGCTTGGTTAAAAGCGCCAGCATGCCAGCTGCGCTGGCCAGTCCGACAATGGTCAGCAGCAGTGGAAGCCCCGCCGCCACGAGTGAGCCAAAGGCCAGCACCAGAATGAGAAGGGTTACGGGCCACGAGAGCATTTCTGACTTCATCATGGCGTCGTGATTGGCCGCGTTGAAGTCGGCCCAAAGGACCGACGATCCGGTGGCCACAATCGAGATCTGCGGGGTGCTGAGTGCCCGCAGCGGACCCTGTAATGCATCAGCTGCTCGAACCATGCCGTTCGTGCCCGTTGCGGCGCCGCCGATAAAGATTGCCGTTGTGCTATCGCGACTAATCGTGACGCCTGGCGTTGGCGCAATCACGGTGGCGATTCTCGCGTCGGCGAGCAAGAGACGCTCAATGGCGACGTACTTTTGCTCCACCGCTGGTGAATTAAGGCCGTTCGCGTCGTGGACAATAACTTCAATTGCTGATGACGACGCACCGTGAAAATACTGCTGGGTGATGGTTCGCACCGCAACCGACTGCGAGCCATCCGCTTGCCAACCGGCGCCGCTCAGCGCTGTTTCAACTTTGGGTGCGAACACGCCCAGTACGAGGACTATGACCAGCCACGCGCTGAAGACCACGCGACGATGCGCCACAGACCACATACCCATGCGCCCTAGGGGGCCGGGGCGAAAGGGGATGAGTCGCTCGGCGACGGGAACGTAAAGAAACTCTTCGGAAGCAGGCATTGAGTAAGTATACCCCCAGGGGTATACTTACTCAAGCGCCTTCTACATTTGTTCGGGCGTCTCGATACCTAAGAGACCGAGTCCGACGTGCAACGTGCGGGCGGTGAGCTCGCACAACGCCAAGCGCTCCTGACGCGTTGGCTCCTCCGCGTTCAAGACCGGGCAGGCCTCATAAAACGACGTGAAGCGCTGCGCGAGGTCGAAGAGGTAACCGGTGAGGCGATGCGGCTGGCACGTCGCAATCGCACCATCAACGGCTTCGGGGAACGCCAGGAGGCCGAGGGCCAAATTGCGCTCGGCCGGGGCGGCCAGCGCGAAGCTGACGCCATCCGCCGACCACGGCGAACCGAGGCGGCGGAAGATGGAGCGCAGGCGAGCGTAGGCGTACTGCAAGTACGGGCCGGTGTCACCTTCAAAGGCCACCATCCGTTCGAGGTCGAAGACGTAGTCGCGTTGGCGATCCGACGAGAGGTCGGCGTACTTAATCGCGGCCCGACCAATCTGTGTCGCGAGCGCGCGGCGCTCGTCTGCGGCCAGCTCGGGGCTGCGTTCGACCAGTGCGGCGTCGGCCTTGTCGATGGCCTCGTTGAGCAGACTGATGAGCTTGACGGTCTCGCCGCTACGGGACTTGAAGACCTTGCGGTCGGGGCCGAGCACGCTACCGAAGGCAATGTGTTCAATACGAACCGAGTCGGGGATCCAGCCGGCCGCGCGGGCGACGGCCCAGACCATGGCGAAGTGCTGGGCCTGCGGAGCGCCCACCACGTAGAGCAGGTCGGTGCCACCGAGGTTGCCAATGCGGTCACGAACGGCCGCCAAGTCGGTGGCGGCGTAACCGAAGCCTTCGTCGCGCTTTTGCACAATCACCGGCAACGGTTCACCGTCGCGGGTCGTAAAGCCGTCGGGGAAGACGCAGAGCGCACCGTCACTCTCGACCAACAGGCCGGCCGCATCGAGGTCGCGGACAACGTCGGGCAGCATGGGGTTGTAGAAGGACTCCCCCACCACGTCTTGCGGGGTCAAGGTCACGTCGAGGGCCTGGTAGACCTCGGTGAAGTACCGCACTGACTCGTTCACCAGAATTTGCCACAGCCGACGCGTCTCGGGATCGCCACTTTGCAGGGCCACTACGCGCAGACGGCTGCGCTCCTTAAAGACGTCATCGGCGTCAAACTTCTCTCGCGCGGCTTTGTAGAAGCCATTGAGGTCGCCAATACCCAGGGAGGCAATGGCCTCGTCCTCACCCAGGTCCAGCAGGTGTTCAATCAGCATGCCGAAGGGCGTGCCCCAGTCACCAACGTGGTTGCGAGCAATAACGGTGTAACCCTTGAAGCGATACAGGCGTGCGAGGGCGTCACCAATAACCGTCGAGCGAAGGTGGCCAACGTGCATTTCCTTGGCCACGTTCGGAGCGGAGTAGTCGATGACCGCGGTCCGCCCCGTCACCAACGACACGCTCAGACGGGGGTCAGCCAGCAGGCCGGACAACTGGCGGCTCAGAAAATCTGTCGAGAGGGTGAGATTCAAGAACCCCGGACCGGCAACCTCAATGGTGGCCAGATCGGCCATATCCAAGGAGGCGACCACCCGGTCGGCCACGGCACGGGGATTCTCGCCCAGTGATTTCGCTACCGCCATCACGCCATTTACCTGATAATCACTGCGATCTGACACCCGAAGCACGGGATCAGCGCCGGGAACCAGGGCGTCGAACGCCGGCTGGAGACGGTCAAAGAGGATTTCGTAGGTTGAACTCACCCCACCAGTCTCCCACGTGATGGTCGTTATCCCCGTTCGACCCGACATCGGAGGAGAAAAACAGGGCAGAATAGGAGGTATGACCACCTCCCCAAATTCCTTCAACGCCCTGGCGACGCTGCAGGTCAACGGACGAGAACTGCAGTACTTCTCGCTCGCGGCCGACGGACTGGCCCAGTTCGACATTGCCCACCTTCCCTACTCCATCAAGGTGCTGCTCGAGAACCTGTTGCGTAACGAAGACGGCGTGAAGGTCCGTGCCGCCGACATCGAGGCGCTGGCCCGTTGGACGCAGACGCCCGACCGTCACGGCGAGGCTGCGGGAGATGACGCTCGCGAGATTGCCTTCACGCCGGCTCGCGTGTTGATGCAGGACCTCACCGGCGTGCCGGCGGTGGTCGACTTGGCCTCGATGCGCGACGCCATCATCGCCCTCGGTGGCGACCCCGCCAAGATCAACCCCCTCGTGCCGGTCGAACTCGTGATTGACCACTCCGTCATCCTCGAGCACACGGGCACGCCCCGCAGCTACGAGGAGAACGTGGCCATCGAGTACGAGCGCAACATCGAGCGCTACACCTTCCTCAAGTGGGCCCAGAACTCCCTCGAGCAGTTCCGCGTCGTCCCGCCGGGCATGGGTATCTGCCACCAGGTCAACCTGGAGCACCTGGCCCGCGTGGTCTTTGAGAACAACGGTCTCGCCTACCTCGACACCGTGGTCGGCACCGACTCCCACACCACGATGATCAATGGTCTGGGCGTACTGGGCTGGGGCGTGGGCGGCATCGAAGCCGAAGCTGGCATGCTCGGTCAGCCCACCTCAATGCTCATCCCGCCCGTCGTTGGTCTGCGTCTCTCGGGCGCTCCGCGCGAAGGCGTCACCGCAACTGACGTCGTGTTGACGATTACCGAACTCCTGCGTAAGCAGGGCGTGGTCGGCAAGTTCGTCGAGGCCTTCGGCCCCGGCATCACGTCGCTCTCGCTCGAAACCCGTGCCACCATCGGCAACATGTCGCCCGAATACGGTGCGACCTGCGCCATCTTCCCGATTGACCAGGTCACCATTGACTACCTGGCCTTCACCGGTCGCCCGGCCGAGCAGCTGGCCCTTGTCGAGACCTACGCCAAGGCGCAGGGTCTCTGGCACGACGCCAACGCCGTCGAACCGATCTACTCGGAGTATGTCGAACTGGACCTCTCGACCGTCGAGCCCTCGCTCGCCGGACCGAAGCGTCCCCAGGACCGCGTCTCACTGTCGGGCGCTCGCGGGGCTTTCCGCACGGCGCTCGGTCGTGAGCCTAAGGAAGTGCACGGTTTCGACGCCGCCGAGTCGCTGCGTGACGGCGCCGTAACGGTCGCCGCCATCACCTCCTGCACCAACACGTCGAACCCGTCGGTCCTCGTGGCCGCCGGCCTCGTGGCCAAGGCCGCCGTTGAGCGCGGCATGGTCACCAAGCCGTGGGTGAAGACGTCGCTGGCCCCGGGTTCGCGCGTCGTTATGGACTACCTCGAACGCGCCAACCTCGTTGACGCCCTCGACGACCTCGGCTTCTACCTCGCCGGCTACGGCTGCACCACCTGCATCGGCAACACCGGTCCCCTGCTCGACGGCGTTTCCGAAGCCGTCAACGAGCACGACCTTTCGGTTGTCTCCGTGCTCTCGGGTAACCGCAACTTCGAGGGTCGCATTCACCCCGACGTCAAGCAGAACTACCTGGCCTCGCCACCACTCGTTGTCGCCTACGCCCTCGCCGGCACCATCGACATCGACCTGTCCAGCGAAGCGCTGGGTGAGGACCGTGACGGCAACCCCGTGTACCTGCGCGACCTCTGGCCGACCGACGCCGAAGTGGCCGAGGCCGTCCGCGCCTCGCTGACGCCGGAGATGTTCGAAGAGCGCTACGCCGCCGCCTTCAGCGGTGACGAGCGCTGGCAGAACGTGCCGTCGACTAACGCCGTGACCTACGCCTGGGACTCGAACTCGACCTACGTCAAGTTGCCGCCCTACTTCGACGGTCTCACCATGGAGCCCGGCGTCGTCAGCGACATCAGCGGCGCTCGCGTGCTGGCCAAGTTGGGTGACTCCGTCACCACCGACCACATCTCGCCCGCCGGCAACATCCGTGCGTCGGTGCCGGCCGGTAAGTACCTCACTGAAAGGGGTGTGGCCCAGACCGACTTCAACAGCTACGGCACTCGCCGCGGTAATGACGAGGTTATGGTGCGTGGCACCTTCGCCAACATCCGCCTCCGCAACCAGCTGGCTCCGGGCACCGAAGGTGGCGTGACCATCAAGTTCCCAGAAGGCACCGAGACCTCGATCTTTGAGGCGTCGCGTGACTACCAGGCCGAGGGCACCCCGCTCATGATCCTGGGTGGCAAGGAATACGGCTCGGGTTCGAGCCGTGACTGGGCCGCCAAGGGCACTAAGTTGCTGGGCGTCAAGGCCGTACTGGTCGAGAGCTTCGAGCGCATTCACCGCTCCAACCTCGTTGGTATGGGTGTCTTGCCGCTGCAGTTCCTCGCCGGCGAGTCGGCCGCGACCTACAACCTTGACGGCACCGAAGTCTTCGCCATCAGTGGCCTCGAGCCGCTGAACCGTGGTGAGACCGTTCCCCAGGTGACCGTTGCCGCCACGCGCAGCAACGGCGAGACCGTGACGTTCGCGGTCCGTCTGCGCATCGACACGCCGACCGAGGCCGAGTACTACCGCCACGGCGGCGTTCTCAACTTCGTGCTGCGTCAGCTCGCACGTTCCTAAGTCAGTCAACAATGCCCCCGTCGCCTTCGGGCGACGGGGGCATTGTTGTTTCTGCCTAGAGGTGCTTTAACGCGTGCTGGGCCGCGACATCAACGGTGTCGTACACCTTGATTTCCCGCAGGGCCGGTTGCGCCGCTCGTGCGAGAACGTCGGCAACAACAGGGCTGACGCGGGCCATGGAGACGGAGATCTTGTCGCGCAGCAAGTCGGCGACGACCTGTTCGAGCATGGTCAAAGCGGTGAAGTCGAGGTCGCTGATCGCCGCGGCGTCGATGATGACGTGACGAGTTTTCGGGTGACGCTGCAACGCCTCGTGGAGGTTGCGGCGGAAGATACCGCTATTGGCGAAGAAGAGCTCCCGGTCAAAGAGCAGCACGAGCAAGTGGTCGACGTGCGTGACATTCTTGGCGTCGAACCGCTCCCAACTCGTTGTGTCCTGACGGCGCCCTAGTTCGGTCATGTGGGGGTGGGCCGATCGCCACGTCTGGGTCACAACGGCGAGGCCCACCGCAATGGCGAGACCCACCTCGACCCCCAGGAAGACGACACCGAGCGTGGCGATAACACTCAGTCCGGCCTCGACGCGACTGACGCGCCAAATTGCGTGGAGCTGACGGAACGCCACTAGGCGGGCCGCGACAAAGAACAGAATGCCGGCGAGCACCGCCAACGGAATAAACCGAGCAATCGAGACCGCGGGTGACAAGACAATGGCCCCCACGCTCGCCACGACCAGCACGAGCTTGGTGCGTCCACCCGCGAGACGAGAAACCGTGGTCCGGGCGGGGCTGGCGTTCACGGGGATAGTGCCGGCGAAACCAGCCGCAATATTGGCCACGCCAATGGCCAAGAAGTCCTGGGAAATATTGTCCGCAACGCCCAACTCGTCGGCGCTCGAGCGGGCGGTGGCGGCCGACTGACTCATAATCACAATGACGAGCGTCAGCGAGGTCGTAATGATGGCCGACCATTGGTGCAGGGTCAGCCACGACAGGCGCCAGTGCGGGGCCTGCGCCGTTACCGTGCCTAGAACAACGACGCCGTGTCGAGTCAGGTGAGCGGCGGCCGTGACGGCTGCGCCGGTGACCACGGTGAGGAGCGCCCAGGGCAACTTCGCGCTAATACGTTCGCCAACCATGAGTAGCGCGAACGTCGCTCCGGCGAGCACCACCGAGGCAACGTTGAGATGTGGCAACTCCCCCCAGAGGGCGTGAATTCGCGAGGCCACGCTGACGCCGCCGCCGGCGAGTCCGAAGGCGTGGGGCAACTGGTGAACAACGATCGTGACCCCGATGCCCGCGAGGAAGCCGGTGACGAGCGGAAGGGAGAGGAAGTCGGCAATCCAGCCCAGCTTGGCGACGCCAATAACGACGAGCGCAATCCCCGTGATTACCGCCGTCGTGGCGACCAACGTGAAGTACTGCGACGTTTGCGGCAGGGCCAGTCGGCCGAGGGCCACGGCGAAGAGCGGAGCGATCGTGGAGTCCGCCCCCACCGACAAAATCGGGTTCGATCCGACGAGGGCGTAGACCAGAGAGGCGACCATAAAGGCCAGGAGCGCGCCGAAGGCTGGCACCCCAGCCAAATCAGCGGTGGCGAGCTGTTCAGGGACGGCAATTGCTAAGACCGTGATGCCAGCCACAATCTGACTGGCCGCGTTCGCTCTCGTGACGCCGAGGAAGAGTTCTCGCCAACCGTGTGCCGCGACGCGCGCGCCTATGGGCGTGTGTTCAACGCGCTCTCGCCACGATGCTGTGCTCATTAGCGCCAGCCTAGAACTCGTTGGTCACGCCGTATTGACGACGCGGAACCCTTCGGCCAGGCGACCCGATTCGAGACCCCAGGCCTCAGCGTTGGTCGACGCCCAGTGGCGGAGCATCTCTTCGAGATCCTCGCGGTGCGACACCTGACTTTCGTGGCACTTAAGTGCCGCGAGCTTGGTGTCGAAGGTGTCCGTGATGTCCACAACGAGCGTCGGGTCGGTCACGTTGATCCAGACTTGCGGCACCGTGTGCGGCTCATACCCTTCGGCGACCAGCTCGGGAAAGAAGTGCGGATTGCGGGCGTCGGGGTAGACGGCGCGAACAGTGGCTTCCCCGGCGGCCATGTGGTCAGGGTGCGAACCGTAGATACGCTCCCAGTTTCGCTCAGGGTTCTGGGTAATAACGAGGTCAGGCTTCTTCAGGCGAATCACCTTGGTGATGGCCTTGCGCAGTTCCAACGTTGGTTCGACGAGGCCGTCGGGCCACCCGAGGAACGTCAGGTCCGTGACGCCCACGACGAGGGCGGCCGCACGCTGCTCGCGCTCACGAATCATGGCGCGCTCTTCCTTCGAGTGGGTCGAGGCGTCACCGCCGGCGTCACCCGAGGTCACGAGACAGTAGGAAACCTCGACGCCGGCCTGGGTCAACCGAGCGACGGTGCCGGCGGAACCGAAGTCAATGTCGTCCGGGTGAGCGACGACCACGAGGGCCCGCTTAATAGATTCGTCGGGCGTGAAAATCGTCCGTTCGGTCACTGCTGTTCCTCCGTGGGGTCCCAGTTCGCCAAGTCCTTCAGGTGCGGGTTGTTCGAGAACACTTCCACAATCGGACGCTTCAGGGCGATGCGCTTCATGATGATTTCGGCTTCGATGGTCTGGTTCCAGAGCAGCAACGAAACAACGACACCCGTCGAGCCGGCTCGCGCCGTGCGGCCCGAGCGGTGCAGGTAGGCCTTGTGGTCTTCTGGCGGGTCAAAGTGAATGACGCAGTCCACACCATCAATGTGGAGGCCTCGAGCGGCGACATCGGTCGCCACGAGGACGGGCAACTTGTCGGCCCCGAAGTCGGCCAAGGCCTTTTCACGCTGGCTCTGACGAAGGTCGCCGTGAATGGCGGCGGCGCGCACGCCCTCCTTTTCCAGCTGCTCCACCAGGCGGTCGGCGCCGCGCTTGGTCCGGCAGAAGATAATGGTCTTCTCGAAGGACTTGCAGATGACGGCCGTCACCTTGATACGGTCCATCTGGTGAACCGTGAGGAAGTGGTGCACCATGAGCGACACCGTCTGGGAGTCGCTGGCCACCTCGTGGAAAACGGGGTCGGTCAGGTAGCGCTTGACGAGTCGGTCAATGGCACCGTCCAACGTGGCCGAGAAGAGCAGCGTCTGGTGGGGGCGTTCGGCAATGCGACGAAGGACCCACTCGACCTGGGGCATGAAGCCCATGTCGGCCATGCGGTCAGCTTCGTCGAGCACCAACACGTCGAGACCCTCGACGTTGAGTTCGCCGCGGTCGCCTAGGTCGATCAAGCGACCCGGGGTAGCGATGATGACGTCGCACCCCTTGCGCAGTGACTTGACCTGCTTCTCAATGTCGGCGCCACCGTAGACGGCGTTGACGTGCAGACCGAGGGCGGCCCCCAGCGGTTCGAGCACTTCGTGCACCTGGACGGCCAGTTCGCGCGTCGGCAGCAAGACCAGACCGCGAGGGCGGGCGGGGCCGTCCTTCGGCGCGACGTAGGCGGTGTCGGCGGCAACGCGCTGCAGCAGGGGCAAGCCGAAACCGAGGGTCTTGCCCGATCCCGTCTTGGCTTTGCCGCAGACGTCGCGACCGGCGAGGGCGTCGTGAATAGTCATGGCCTGAATCGGGAAGGCGTTGATGATGCCCTGCTTGGAAAGCGCGGCCACGAGTTCGGGGGCAACCCCCAATTCGGCGAAAGTTTTTTGGGCGTCGTAGGAGTCGGCGGGTTCAGCCGCCGGCACAGGAATACTGGTCACGGGCGTGGTTCGTTTCTCGGTTGGACCCGGAACCGCGAAAGGAAGGAGTGTGGGCCCAAGCCCTTATCTCGGGCTTCCCCTCTAGTCTAGGACGGTACTTGTGACTGTCTGGCATATTGATTCAAGGAGAACCATGCCCCGCCTCGCGATCGGTGACCACGCCCCCGCCTTTTCCCTCACCCGCCACGACGGCAGCGAACTCACGTCGGCCTCGCTAGCGGGCCAACGCTACGTCCTCTACTTCTACCCGGCCGATGACACCCCCGGTTGCACTCGTGAGGCCTGCCAGTTCAATGACGAACTCGCCCAGTTTGCTGCGCTCAATGTGCAGGTCATTGGGGTCTCCCCCGACGACCAGGACTCCCACCAGGCATTCCGCGAAAAGTACGGCCTGCGCTTTGACCTCGTTAGCGACCCCTCGCACACCACCATGGCGGCTTACGGGGCTTACGGCGAGAAACTCAACTACGGCAAAACCATCATTGGCGTCATTCGCTCCACCTTCGTGATTGGCCCCGACGGCACCATCGAACAGGCCTGGTACGGCGTCAAGACCGATGGGCACGCCGCTCGCGTGCTGAAGAGCTTGCAGCGTTAATTCGCCGCCGGCCGTTGGCCCCAGGCGCTGATAAGTGGGCTGACCGTAAAGTCCAGCTCGCCACTTTCGATGGCGTCACGGTGGGCCGCAATCTCGTCGGCTGTCGCAAGCCCGGCGTCGAGCAGTCGCGAGGCAATTTGTTCGAGCGTCTGCAACTCCAGAGCAGCGCATAACGGACCACCGAGAGGAAAGTAGGCGTCGGCACCCACGTTCGTGAGTCCAGCAGCCCGCAGTCGGGAGGGCAGCGTCCGACCGAAGGCGAGGTCCACGCCTCGAGCGGCTAGCAAGGTACGGAACTGGCGCTTAAGTCGATTGGCCAACACCTCGCGAGGCCCGCGCTCGTCCAAACACGTCAACGGTTGCAACTGCGGATCGGCGTCCTCAACAAGTAGCCAGCCACCGGGCTTGAGCGAACGGATCATCGTGTCGAGTGCCCGGTCCCGGTCTGTGACGTGCACCAAGACGAGGCGAGCGTGAACAAAATCGAACTGTTCTTCGTCGGCGTCGTCCACTGCGATGTCGTGGACCCGTACCTCGATGTCGTCATCGCTTTCGCCCAGCAGTCGAGTGTCGATGTCGGTAGCGAGCACCTCCGCCCCCGCTTCCTGCGCGAGCCATGACGGGATACTGCGGTTACCCGCACCAACTTCCCAGACCCGCCAGCCGGGCCTAATCCCCAGATTGCGCATGTGCTGAAAGGTCGTTGGATTGAACAGCGCCGACAACGCGTCGAGTCGCTCCCCCGCCGCCGCGTCCGCGTTGGCGAGCAAGTACTGCTGGTTCGTTGACTCCGCGGCGTCGACCACTCAGGCCACAGTCGAACTACGCGGCGTGCTTGCCACGCGACCCGCCGTGACGACGCACGGAACGGATGCGCGACCAGAAGAAGGCGGCGATAGCCAAGACGCAGACGATAATGATGGGGGTCTGCAGCGTGTGGAAGTCGTGCGAGACGCGCTGCCAGTGCGAACCGGCCGAACGCCCGAGGATGGCGAGCAAGGCCACCCATATGGCACTACCGATGGTCGAGAGAATCCAGAATGGCGCACGCTTCATTTCGGCCAGACCGGCGGGGAGTGAAATGACGGCACGAATAACGGGGACGATGCGTCCGACGAACACCGAAATCGTGCCGTACTTCGCAAACCAGGCTTCCGCGTGGTCGAGGTCCTTGTGCGTCAACAAGATCCACTTGCCCCAACGGTCGACAATTGTTCGACCGGCGTAACGGCCAACCTCGTAGGTGATGACGGAACCGACGAGCGATCCAATAGTGCCCACGAGAATCACGTCAACGATGTTGAGGTGCTTGGCCCCGCCTACGGCCACGGTGCAGAGGGCACCAGCGTAACCAAACGCCACCTCCGAAGGAAGAGGAATACAGGCGGACGTGAGGACCGCCGCAAGGAAGAGCGCGAGGTAGCCGTAGTGCAGGATTAGTGATTGCATAGTTCCATTCTCATCTAGTTTTTGCCGACCCCGCGGACTCTCATCGAAAATTTATTTTTGGTGCACCGAGCACCAGTACGTGGTGCGCCCACCGATAGTGGCGCTACGCATAGCCCCGCCATCGCGAGGGCAGACACCACTGGGCGTGCGACCATCCATGTGATCACCTAAGTGGGAACCGCCGCGGCGCTTCAGTGTGGACATCGTGGCAGTGAACGCTCTATAGAGGGCCTTCTTCTGCACGTCGTCAAGTTGTCCCGTTGGCGTCCGTGGGTCGATGCCGGCCCGAAACAGCATTTCGTCGCCCAGCAAATTCCCAACACCAGCCACCACGGACTGATCAAGGAGACGGGCCTTAATGGCCGGCCCTTCACCTCGATGGATAGTGACAATGGTGTCGAATTCGCGTTTCGTCAGCGACAGGGCGTCGGGACCGAGCTCGTCGATCGAGGGGTCTATTTCGACTCGCGCCAAGCGACGCGGATCGTGCAGGAGCAATTGGCGGCCAT
>Ga0164297_10001371_pt1 | contig 26046 bp, 20 predicted proteins | sample GEODES058metaG_FD_113539 | JGI IMG/M metagenome (GOLD analysis project Ga0164297, IMG submission 113539) | Dystrophic lake water microbial communities from Trout Bog Lake, Wisconsin, USA - GEODES058 metaG | ecosystem: Environmental > Aquatic > Freshwater > Lake | place: USA: Trout Bog Lake... | reverse complement strand
GCACGGCAAACATCATCGCATTGGGAAACGACGGCCCGATCAGCTGCGACGTGCCCGTGCTCATGATCCCCAGTAGCAGCCCGCCGAGCAGCGCCCCCTGCGGACTGCCGACGCCGCCCAGCGTCACCACCACGAAGGCGTTCATCGTCCACAGCCCCTCGTCGGGCGGCGAGAAGGGAATGACAATGCCGATGATCGCCCCCGCCGCTCCCGCGAAAGCCGCCGAGACCGCGAAGGTCAGGCCATAGACATGCTGCGCGTTCACCCCGCACAGCCGCGCCGCCAGCTCCTGCTGCGCCGTCGCCCGGATCACCCGGCCCATCCGCGTCTTCTGCAACACCCAGGCGAGCGCGCCGAGCAGCACCAGGCTGCTCGCCAGCGCCGCCAGCCGCAGCGGATCGAACACCACGCCGCCGAGCACCAGCGGATGCCCCGCATAGGACGGCGTGATGCTCTTGAGGTCCGGCGAGAACACCAGCACCAGCAGGTTGCGCAGCATCAGCGCCACCCCGAACGTCACCAGCATCGAGGCCACATGCGACGACCGCTCGACCGCCAGCTGGATCAGCCCGCGCTGATACACATAGCCGAAGCCGAACAGCATCAGCATCACCGGCGGGATGGCCAGGATCGGATCGACGCCCAGCGCATGCCACATGAACCAGGCGAGATACGCCCCCATCATGACGATCGCGCCATGGCTCAGGTTCACCACCCCCATGACGCCGAAGATCAGCGAGAAGCCGACCGCCGACAGCGCATAGAGCCCGCCGAGCACCAGCCCGTCGGCGATCGTCTGGACGAGAAGCTGCATCCGCCTGGGTTCAGCCGCGCTGCGCCCAGGCCGGCGTCGGATAGGTGTAGGCGGCCGTCTTCGCGTTGTCCGGCGCCACCACTTCCGGGGCGCCATTCACCACCTGGCCGACCCACGGGCCCATGATCACCGGATGCCCGTCGCCCTGCTCGGTGTAGCGGATGCGGCTGTACTGCGTCTCGACATCGAGCGTCGACAGCGCATCGCGCACCTTCGCCGGATCGATGCTCTTGGCCGCCATCATCGCCTCGATATAGGTGACGATGCAGGCGGCGCCGGCGGAGACGTGATAGGCGATCGGGCGCGTGTAGTTCTTGCGGTAATAGGCGGCGAAATCCTTGGGCGTGCCGAAGAAGCGGTCCTTGAGCGGCGCCCGTTCGTCCCAGTAGGTCTGGAAATAGATCCCGTTCGCCGCCTTGCCGAGCGTGTCGCGATAGCTGCCGAGCTGCGGCCCGAGCCCCTGGAACAGCATGTTCACGTTGGTGCCGGTGGCGATCATCTGCTTGGCGATCAGCAGGTTGTCCTGGTCATGCGTCTGGCAGATCAGCGCCTCCGGCGGCTTGGCACGGATCGAGGCCAGTACCGAGGAGGCATCGGTGATCGTCTCGGGGAAGGAGTAGCTCTCGAGCTGCGGAATGCCCTGCTCCTTCATCGCGTTCACCACGCCCTGCGCGGCCGTCTTGGAGAAGGCATCGTTGGTGAAGATCACCGAATAGTTCTTCACCGCCGGCGCCAGCGTCTTGATGAAGGCCGCCGTCGACAGGAACTGCCGCGTCGCGCGGGGGAACATGCCGAACACATACTTGTAGCCCTGCGAGAAAATCTGGTCCGAACCGCCGCCGGCCTGCACCATCGGCTTCTCCGCCCGCTCGGTGATCGCCGCCGTGGGCAGCACGATGTTGGAGCCGAAGCTGCCGAGATAGAAATCGACGCCATCGTCGATCTGCCGCTGGATCAGGTTCACCGCCCGCGAGGGATCGGAGGCATCGTCGAACAATTTCAGCTCAAGCTTGTAGCGCGTCCCCGCGATCTCGACGCCGCCCTGCTCATTGATGAACTTCACCGCGGTGGCGTAGCCGTTGTTGACGTTCAGCCCCGTCTCCGCGGCCGCCCCGCTCAGCGGTACCGAGCCGCCGAAGGTGATCGTCTTGGCCGATTGCGCCCAGGCGCCATGAATGGCCGGCGCGGCCAAAGCCGTGCCCGCGCCCAACAGCAGGCGGCGTCGTTCGATCGTCATCGCATCTCTCCTATGAGCCCGTATCCGTCCACCAACTCTACACGCGCCCCATCGCTAGTCGAGGGTCGCCAACAGCCCCGCCAGCAGTTTCCCCCGCCGCGCCAGGCTTTCAATGGCGATATGCTCGGTCAGCGTATGAAATCCATCGCCGGCCACGCCCAACCCATCCAGCGTCGCGATTCCCATCGCCCCGGTGAAATTCCCGTCCGACCCACCGCCCGAATACTGCGCGGGAATATCGTAGCCGAGCCCCAGCGCGATTGTCTGCGCCCGCGCCCACAGCGCCTCGGTCGCCGCATCAGGGTCCCACATCGGCCGTGTCACCGTGCGCTCCACCTTGAACTGCACGTCATTCCCCGTCGCCCGCAGCCCGAGCATCGCCGCCACCCCGCGGTCGAGCTGCTCCTGCGTCTTCGCCATCGACAGCACCTCGCCCGTGCAGGTCGTCGTCACGCAGTTCACCCACTGCCCGCCATGCATCACACCCACCGAGAAGGTGCAGTCCTCCGTCGTCATGTCCTCGATGGCGATGATCTGCCGCGCCATCTCGCGGATCGCGCTGCGGCCATCCGCCAGCCGCGCCCCCGCATGCGACGGCTTGCCCGTCGCCTCAAGCCGGAACCGCGCGATCGCATAGCGCCCGGTGACCACCCCGCCGTTCGGCCGCGCCGGCTCGGGGATCAGCACATATTTATGCCGCGCCGCCTCCGCCTCGATCACATCGCGCGTGCTCGGCGAGCCCACCTCCTCGTCCGACGTCAGCAACACCGTCACCGGCAACGTCGTCGCCACATGCGCCCGCCGCAGCTGCCGGATCGCCTCCAGCGCGATGTAGTTGCCGCCCTTCATGTCGAGAATCCCGGGCCCGTAGCACTTCCCGCCCTCCACCCGAAACGGCAGCTGCGCCAGCGTCCCCAGCGGATGCACCGTATCCATATGCCCCATCACCAGGATTCCCGGCGCCGCCGACGTATGCCCAAACGTCGCCCGCACGCAATCGCCGAACCCCAACCTCCCCGCGATCCGCTCGACCCGCGCGCCCATCACCGCGAGATCCCGCCCCGCCAGATCCATCACCCGGTTCACCGCCGCGGCGTCATAGGTCGGGCTCTCGCACTCGATCCAAGGGCGCAGCCCCGCGATCATCGCATCGGTGTCGAACGGCAGGGCATTCGGGTCCATGCAAAGCCTCCTTGTCAGGCGCTCAGCATGTGCTCGCCGCAACACTGACGCAATCCTCGCTGGCTTGCGCCTCCGGCGATTCCGTCAGACATAGGCAACGATGAACGCCCGCCCGACCCAGCCCGAACCCGCCGACGGCCTGCCCCTCCCGCAACGCCGCCGCGCCATGGCCGCCCTCGCGCTCGCCATCTCCGTCTCCGTCCTCGGCAGCTCGGTGGCCAACATCGCGCTCCCCACCATCGCCCACGACCTCGCCGTCACCCCGGCCGCCTCCGTCTGGGTCGTCAACGCCTTCCAGATCACCGTTATGGTCGGCCTGCTGCCCTGCAGCTCGCTCGGCGACATCTACGGCTACCGGCGGGTCTACGGCATCGGTCTGGTCATCTTCACCATCGCCTCGCTTGCCTGCGCGCTCGTCCACACCCTGCCGCTGATGATCGCCGCCCGTATCCTCCAGGGCCTCGGCGGCGCCGGCCTGATGAGCGTCAACACCGCGCTCATCCGCTTTGTCTTCCCCCGCGCGCAACTCGGCCGCGGCCTCGGCTTCAACTCCCTCGTCGTCGCCACCTCGTCCGCCATGGGCCCCACCGTGGCCGCCGCGATTCTCTCGCTTGCCTCCTGGCCCTGGCTTTTCGCTATCAACGTCCCCATCGGCCTCGCCGCCATGGCCCTGCTGCGCGACCTCCCCGCCACCCCCCGCGCCAGCCACGCCTTCGATATCCCGAGCGCCCTGCTCAACGCCGCGACCTTCGGCCTCTTCATCGCCACCATCCAAAGCATCGGCCATGCCGGCAGCTGGCTGCCCGCCGCCGAACTCGCCGCCTTCCTCGTCGTCGGTGCCACCTTCGTCCGCCGCATGCTCATCCTGCCCGCCCCCATGCTGCCGATCGACCTCTTCCGCCGGCCTGTCTTCGCCCTTTCGGTGGCCACCTCGATTGCCTCATTCATTGCCCAATCCGGCGCCTACGTTGCGCTTCCTTTCCTCATGCAAAGCGTCGGCGGCATGTCCGACACCACGACCGGCCTGCTGATGACCCCCTGGCCCGCAACCGTCGCCATCGTCGCGCCGCTCTCCGGCCGCCTTTCCGATCGCTTTTCCGCCGGTCTCCTCGGGGGCATCGGCCTTGGCATCATGACCATCGGTATGCTCCTCGTCGGTCTCCTGCCGCTCCACCCCGCCTGGTGGGACGTCGCCTGGCGCATGTCCATGGCCGGCGCCGGCTTCGCCCTCTTCCAGGCCCCCAACAACCGCCTCCTCATCAGCAGCGTCCCCCGCGAACGCAGCGGCGCCGGCAGCGGCATGCTCTCCACCTCCCGCCTCCTCGGCCAAGCCATCGGCGCCGCCATGGTCGCGATCTGCTTCTCCACCATGCAATCCCAGGGCATCGCCCAAGGCGCCACCCTCGCCGTCTTCACCGGCGCGACCTTCGCCGGACTCGCGACCGTGCTGAGTTCGTTGCGGATGCTGCGATCAGCGAAGACAGAATAGAGCCTCCGGCGGCCAAGGGCCCCGAGGCCCTTGGAACCCGTGCACTCTCTTGGCTGTGGCGATCGCCCTCAGTCGCAATCCCACGATCTCGCAGCGGAGACAGGCGAAGCCCAGAAAGCTCCTACGACCGCCTGCTCGTCCGTGCGCGCCCGCGGCTCGATTGCCTGCGGCGCAAAGAAAGACGTTATCAACTGAAGCACGGCAATCCAGCCGCGCGAGTGGAGGGGTTCCAAGGGCCTCGGGGCCCTTGGCCGCCGGAGGCTCTTCCCTACGCTTGCCTCAACCCATCAAACAGCACCGCATACTCGCTATCCCCCCTGTAAAACACGGGAGGACTCCCAATCGGTGCATCGACGATCACCGCCCCACCACCCGCATATCGTGCTCCCGACCACACATGCACCCACTCCACCCCCGCAGGCAGCGTGACGGTCCATGTGCTCACCCCGGCGGCGTGCACGGGCGCGACCAGCAGATCGCGGCCAAGCAGATAGTGATCCTGGATAGCGTAGAGCCGGCGGTCGTTTTCGTGATGCAGGAACAGCGGCCGTTGCAGCGGCAGTCCCGTAGTGGCGGCTTCGTGCGAGAGGGCGCGCAGGTAGGGCGCGAGATGACACCAGACGCGGGTGAAGCGTGCGAAGTGCGCGAGGACGGTTTCGTCCTGGTCGATCTGCAGGTTGTCCCGCGGCCGGTTGCCTTCATGGCTGCGCATCATGGCGGTGAAGGCGCACATTTCGGTCCAGCGCATGATGAGTTCGGGCGTTCGCACATTGCCAAACAGCGAGGTGTAGCCGCCGACATCGCTGTGGTGATAGGCATTGCCGAGTAGGCCCGATGAGAGGGCGCCGGCGATGACGGTTTGCAGTCCGTCGTGGCGCGAGAAGTCCACGCATTGATCCCCCGCCCACAGCATCGGGCAGTGGCGTTGCGTTCCGGTGAACCCTGCCCGCATCCAGAAGATGACGTCCCCGGTGCGTCCCGCCTCGGCCACACCGCGCGCATTCACCTCCGCCCAGATCGGCGGCCAGGCGTTATGCAGCATCTTGGCCTCGCCCCCGGCGAGACAGGCGTCGATCGGCAGGTATTCGCCGAAATCGGCCATCCACCCGGATATGCCGATGCCGATCATATTCTGTTTGATGACGCGCTCGACCCACCACGCCCGCGCCGCCTCGAGCGTGAAGTCGACCACCCCGCAGTTGAACTCACCGAAGTCGACCCGGTAGGTCTCCCCGGTCGGCGTCGTCGCCAGGATCCCCGCCGCTTCCGCCTCGCCGAACAGCTTGCCGTCATCGCAAAGATAGCAGCTGGCATAAGCAAGAAACCGGATTCCGCGCGCATCCAGTTCAGCGAGCCGTGCAGGCAAATCCGGATAGCGGCTTGCGTTCCACTCCCAGTTCCAGAACAGCCGCGTCCCGAACGACGTCTGCCGAACCCCCGCCCAATCCTCGCACCACAAGGCGGAAACCTTGGCCCCCGCGGCCAGGAATGTCTCCAGCCGCTCAAAGCTGTTCGCGCCATCCTTCAGCCCGACGATCGCCCCGTTATAGAGCCACTCCGGCAACTCCGGCTGCCGCCCGAACCGCTGCGACAGCGCACCGACAAGCGCCGGAAAATCGTCAGCCGCATAAAACTCGATCCGCTCCGGCGCCGCCCATACTTCGAGTTCATGATGCTCCGCATTGCGGAAATCAAAAACGCTATAGGCCGTCGTCTCCACATGGCACGCCAACCGCCGCGCCGTCAGAAAGGTCGGCTGCGGATAATTCGTCGTGTAGTAATCCCCTCCAGCCCGCCCGCCGACATCCGCTTTCCAGGTGATCTCCGTCGTCTTGTCCCGCCCCACCCCAGGCTCGCTTGTCCACAACGGAAACCGCCGCCCCCGCAGGTCGAAATACGACATCTGCTCCCCACATCCCCAGATGTGCTCGTCCCCCTCGGCCACCAGGCGAAACCAGAACCGGTTCAGCCCGGGTGCGGCGTGGCGCACATGCAACACAGCGCGCCCATCGTCTTCCTCCAGTGCGAGCTCCAGCACCACGTCATCGTGAGCATGCCGCCGAAAGGCAATCCCACCGCCGGAAATCGTCACATGCCGCAGCGGCGCACGTTCCTCCAGATCATCGGAGATATCGAAGTTGCCGTGATACATCTCCATCCGTTCATGCCCGCGCCCCGCGAACACGCACGGCGCGGCGGCGCTATGCCGCATGACCACGCGCCCTGACAGCGAGAGCGCGAACCCATCCGGCGTCGCCTGCAGCGCCATCACGTCAGCGCGCGACGACGGTAAACCGCATCCGCCCGCGCCGCGTCTCCCCGGGTTTCAGCACAAACACGCCATGCGCCGAGCCGTCATTCATGTGATTGAACCCATCATTGATATTCGACACCGGCTCCATCGCCATGAACGGCTGCCCCTTCGGCACGAATACAACGAGATTGCCAAACACAGCATCCGCGCTGATCTCAATATCAAAGCCCCGATCGGGATATTCGAGCCTTGCCCGCCCGTCCCATCCCGCAAAACAATTATCGAGATATTGCCCTACCGGCAGCCCGTCGCGATGATCCCACTCCGGCGGCACCGGCGTCACATGCGTCGGAATCATGTCGGGAGCGTTGTGCCACACCTCCGTCGTAGCGAAGCGCATCCGCATCTCCGGGCTGCGCGGAAAAAACGGATGCTGCCCAAACCCCGCCGGCGCCGGCGCATCATGCCGATTGGTAATCACGCAGGTGATCTCAAGCGAATCCTCAGTCAGCGCAAAAATCTGCTCAGCCTGAAACGCGAACGGCCACAACTCGCCGCCGGGATACTCGAGCGTCATCGTCACCACCCCGCCCTCTTCGCGTCCCTGCCACGGCAGCCGCCACCCCGCGCCATGGATCGCCCAGCCCCGCATCAAATCTGGCAGATCGTAGCTGCGCCCATCAAAACTGAACCGCCGATTGGCCACGCGATTCGAGTACGGAAACAGCGGATAATTCGCCAGGTCCCGCGGACTGTCGGCCTGCATCGCATCCGGCAGCGGCAGCCGAAAGATCGGCTCATCCGCCCGCGTCCACGACACCACGCCGCCACCGAACCCAGGCGCCAGCACCAGCTTGCCCAGCCCCGCCACCACCGTCACCAGCCGATGCCGATCCGGCATGAAAGTCCCGAGGCTGCTCATCCCTTCACCGCTCCCTGCGCCAATCCCCGCACCATGGATCGCTGCACGATCGCGAACAAGGCCAGCACCGGCAGGATGGAAAGGATTCCCCCCGCCGTCAGCGCCCCCCACGGCAACTGGAACTCACCCACCATCAACTGCAAGCCCACCGGCCAGGTCCGCGATCCCGAACTCGTCGTCAGCATCAGCGCAAACAGATATTCGTTCCACGCCGCAATGCCTATAAACACCGCGCAGGCCCACAATCCCCCCTTCACCAGTGGCAGCACGACAAGCCACATCGCGCCAATCCGCGTGCAGCCATCGATCCGCGCCGCCTCTTCCAGCTCCATCGGGATGGCGTCGAAGAACCCCTTCATCATCCAGATAAAGATCGGCAACAAAAACGCCGTATACGCCAGCGCCAGCCCGATCCGCGTATCCAGCAACCCCGCCTGCCGCATGATGATGAACAGCGGAATGATCATCAGCACCACCGGGAACATCCGGAGGATCAGGAAGAACAGCAACACATTCCCCCGCCCGCGATACTCCAGCCGCGACACGCTATAGGCCGCCAGCGTCCCCGCAAAAACACAGATCACCACGGTAAAAAACGTCGCCACCGCACTGTTCCACATCAAGTCCGGCAGGTTCGACTGCGTCCAGATCGCGATATAATTCGTCAGCGTCGCCGGGTTCGGCAGCAGCGACACATGCCGCGTGATAATGTCCTTCTCGAACTTCAGCGAAATGTTCAGCGCCCAGATTACCGGAAACGCGGCAAAGAACGTGAAGGCGCTGGCGATGAGATAGATGACCGTCCGTTCGAAACCCCCGCGCCGCATCTCAATCGGCCTTCAGCGCGTTGGAGTAGCGCACGTACAACCACGAGCACACCATCAGCAGCACGAACATCAACACGCTGAGCGCGCCGGCATAGCCGAAGTTGAACTCGCGATATGCCTTCTGGAACGCATAGAGCGACAACACCTGCGTCGACCGCCCCGGCCCGCCGCCGGTGAGGATCAGCAACAACTCCGGCGAGTTCATCAGGCTGATCGCCCGCAACACCACTGTTGCCACGATGATCATCCGCAGTCCCGGCAGCTGAATATGTATGAACCGCCGCCAGAACCCCGCCCCATCCACCGCGGCCGCCTCATACAGCTCATGCGGAATCCCCTTCAGCCCTGCCAACAGCAGCAGCCCGAAAAACGGAAACCCATGCCACGTCTCCACCGCGATCGCCGCGGGGAGTGCCCAGTTCGGATCGGCGAACCACGCCTTGAACCCATCAATCAGCCCCATCCCCTGCAGCGCCGCGTTGATGATCCCAAGCCGGCTGTCGAGCATCAGGGCCCACAGATTCCCCGCCACCACCAGCGGCAGAAACCAGGGCAACAAAATGATCACCGACATGAACCGGAAACCCGGAAGTTCATAGTCCAGCGCAACAGCAATCACCAATCCGAATGCCAGTTCCAGGATCACCGTCCCGATCACCCAGGCCGCCGTATTCTGCAACGAAATCCAGAACACGGGGTCATCGAGCAGCGCGATATAGTGCCGCAGTCCGACATACCCGGTGCCAAGATCCATCCGATTGAGCCGCATCTGCCGGAAGCTCAGATCAATGCCGGAGATCGTGGGATAGATGATCACCGCAAACACCAACACCAGCGCCGGCAGCAGCAGCAGCCACGGAAACGCCTTGGTATCCGATATCCCCGCGATCCGGCTGGCGAGCGTCGGCGCCATCGTCAAACGATCGCCAACGCCGTCTTCTCGATCCACGCCCAGTCCGGCGAGAAGCCCAGCCCAGGCGTATCGGGCACAGTGAGGAACCCGCCTTCGATCTTCATCCCATGCGAGCCATGCTTGAGGCTGCTGATCTGCTGCGAGGAAATCACCAATTCCTCGTAATAGTCATTGTTCGGAATCGCCCCGCAGATATGCGCCTGCGGCAGCCCCATGCCATGCACCTGCGCCTTCATGCCATGACATTCCGCTAGATGCGCGATCTTCAACGCCCCCGTCATGCCCCCCTTCATCGTCGGATTGGTGCGCAGCATATCGAGCGCCCCCGCCTGCACCCACGAAGCCGCATTCCAATGCGCCCCATCCGACGTCTCCGCCGCCAGCACGGGAATATCGAGGGCATCACACAGCTTTCGATAGCTGCCAAGCTCGAACTCGCGCATCGGCTCCTCGTACCAGAAGAAGCCCTCCTCCTCCAGCCGCCGCCCGAACCACAGCGACGTCACATAATCCCACCCCGCCGACCCATCGAACATCAACACCGCATCCGGCCCGGTCCACTTGCGCAGGTTGCGGCACAGCTTCGCGTCTTCCTTCGCATCGCCCCAGGCATGCAGCTTAAAGGCGGTGAACCCTTCGTCGATGCATTCCTTGATGTGCCGCTCATACTCATCCATCGTGTCCCACGTCACCGTGGACGCATAGACCGGCACCTTCGCATTGTGCCCGCCGAGCATCTGGTAAAGTGGCAGTCCGGCCTTGCGAGATTTCAAATCCCAGATCGCCAGGTCGACCAGCCCAAGCGCGTGCAGCTGCATCTCCTCGAGCCGATCAAGCTCCCAGATACGATGCCACAGCAACTCGCTCATCATCGGATCGAGCCCGATCAACTCCTTCAGCCGCCGCTCGATCAGGCTGCACACCGCCTCGCCACGACCGGTCTTCACCGCGCCGATGATGCCCTCATCGGTATCGATGCGCAGGATCGCGCTCTTCGGAACCTTGCCTTTGGGCGTGCCATCCCCGGATCCGGGGAGGCCCGCCCGCCAGCGAAACGTATCGCCGACCCAGGGGTCCTCGACGAGATAGCCTCTGATGTCGGTGATACGCATTGTCGCCTGCCTCAGTTCAATGCCGCGTCGAGACCCTTGAGCATCGCATCCGTCGCCTTTTCCGGCGTGCTCTGCCCCACCAGGATCTTCTGGAACTCCGGCAACACCACATTCTGCGACCAGCCCGCCATGCCCACGAAAGCCGGCGGCAGGCTGCCAAACGTCGTCGTCTCCGCCGCCGCCTGATACAGCGGATTGCCGGTGATGCGCGCATCCTTGGCAATCACGGTCGACGAAGGGAAGTAGCCTGTCTCTTCAAGAAACGCGATCGAGGGGTCGTTCTCGCCCCAGAAGCTGATCCAGTCCCAGGCCGCCTCGATGTTGTCGTTCTTCATGATGCCGTTGAACAGATAGGTCAGCCGCGCTATCCGCGCCGCCGGGCCCGCCGGCTTCGCGGCGGTGCCGAACTGACCCGGCTTGAAGAAGCGAACCATTTCGGTGAGCGACCCGGTATGGTGCCAGGTCATCGCCGTCTGCCCGGTCTTGAATCCCTCCATGATCTGGCGGAACCCATCATTCGTCACCGACGGCGGGCACACCTTATGCACCGTCGCCAGTTCCGAATACCACTTCACGGCCGCCAGCACCTTCGCCTTGTCCATCGCGTTCTTGCCGTCGACGACGAACTTCGAGCCGAAGGATTCCATCAGGTCGATCAGATACGCCGCACCGCCAGGTCCCGCGCGCATGCCGAAGCCATACTGGTTCTTCGAGGGATCAGTCAGCTTCTTCGCGATGGCAACGAATTCGTCGAGCGTCTTCGGCGGCCCGGAAATCCCCGCCTGCTCGAACCAGTCCTTGCGGTAATAGGTCCAGTCCACAAAAGTGAAGGCCGGAACACCATAGATCTTGCCGTTCATGGTGCAGCCCTGCCAGCGATCGGCCGGATAGTTGCCCTTGTTCGCCCAGGCATTAACGCGGCTCGTCAGATCCACCAGCCCGTTCATCGCCAGCATATCCGGCAGCCGCTCGGCCACCACCATGCTCACATCCGGCCGCGTATTCGCCACCACGGCCGCGGTGAACTTCGCCATGTATTCGGGGTTCGGGATATTCTCCTGCTGCAGCGCGATCGCCGGATTTTTCTTGGCGAACATCTCCATCACCCGCTTCAGCCCAGCGAATTCCTCCTGGCTGGTGAAGTGATGCCAATACACCACCTTCCCTGAGCCCGCCGCCTGCGCCATCCGCGGCAGCCCCGCCGCCAGGCTCGAAGCCGCGACACTGCCGAGCAGCCCGCGCCGTGAAAGATCAAACATCGTATCGTCTCCCCTTGTTTCGTTGCGTTTCGTTCAGTCGAGCGTAATCGGCGCCGGCGGCGGCCCAGCCGGCCGCAGCCCCTCGGCGACGGTATCCACCGCATGCTCCCGCCGTGCCTCTTCCGAAAGTCCCAGCCCATGACCGGGCACATCTGGCGCAATCGCATAGCCATCCTCGAAGCGGATCGGGTTGGCCGTGAGATGCTTGTAGTTCTGGAACGAATACTCGATCCAGTCCGCCTCCGGCAGTGCGGCCGCGATATGCACGCCCACCTCGAGGAACGTGTTCCCCAGCGTCACCCGCACGCCATACTCCGCCGCCAGCCAGCACGCCCGCATCACGTCGGACATCTTGCCGTGCACGTTCATGAAATCCACAGCCCGCGCCTCGATCAATCGCCGCTTGCCGCTGAGATCGAGGTATTCGCCCGTATTGAGATGCGTGAACGGCACCGCCTCGGACACCTGCCGCAGCCCCTCGAAATCGTCGCGCAGACACGGATCCTCGATCCACAGAATATCGTGCCCGGCGTCCCTATAGGCATGCAGCGCCCGGATCGCCTGCTTCGGCGTCCACGCCTCGTTGGCATCCACCATGATCACAGGACTAGGCCCGACGGCCTCCTTCAGCAGCCTGAGACGCTTGAGGTCCCAGGCGAGATCGGGATGCCCGATCTTGATCTTGAACGCGCCGAACCCCATCGCCTTCGCCTTGGCGAAGAACTGCACGTACTGCGCATCCGACAGATGAAAATCGAGCCCGCTCGCATAGGCTGGCACCCGCGGATTGGTGCCCCCGAGATAGCGATACAGCGGCAGCCCCGCCTGCTGCGACGCCAGGTCCCACAGCGCCTGGTCGATCGCCTCGCCAAACCCGTGCGACAGCGGCTTCTGGTTGCCCCCCCGCGGCCGCGAGATGCGATGGATCAGCGACACCGGATGCTGCCCCCTCAGCCCGCCAAACGCCTCGGTGCGAAACGCCCGCTCAAGCTCGGCGCGATCAGGCAGCGCATAGAACAGATTGAGCAGCCACCCCGTGCCCACGCGCCCATCCGCATCGCGCAGCTCCAGAACCGCGACATTGCAGACATCGAAGCCCACCTGCGAATCGCCGATCATGCGGTCGCGGCGGAAGGCAAATCGGGTGATGGTAAAATCGCTGATGGTCGTCATTGCGGCCGTTTCTCCCCTGCCCAGCTATTATAACAGCTTGCGCAGTCTCGTCACGTTATCCTCCGGGCACAAGCCGTAATCGCGCCTCCGCCGCAGCCTCGATCGCCGCCGCGCCATAGGTCAGCGGGAACATGTCCCCCGTGCTCCAGGCGTGCACGAGGTCGGCATAGTGCGGATCCCCGGGAATGCCCGATTGCCCCGGCGCGTTGGCCGCCCGCGATTCGTCCCAGTTGCCGACATCGATGACGGCCCGGAACAGCGCCCCCCCGGACGCCTGCGGCTGGGCCACGCCGGCCCACCACCGCGCATTCACCGTCGATCCATCGCCGCCCGACACCGGTCCGACAACGTTCGGCGAGGGCACCGCCGGCAACAGCCCCGCCATCGGATGCCGCAGCGCCAGCGCATGAACCTCCCCCCAGCGCCAAGTGGCCATATCGTCCCCCGCTTTCTGCCGCAGAGCGGCCAAGGCCGCCCGTAACGCGTCCACCAGAATTCCGTCGCGCGCGGCCGCGCTCAGCCGTGGCTCCGGTTGCGTCAGCGCCGCAATCAACACATGAGGATGCAACACCGTCACGAGATCGCCCACCCGTTCCGGCACGATCGCGCCATGCACCCGGCTTTGCAGCGCCGCCCACCAGAACGCGAACACCGCTGCCGCCGGGCTGTCCGCCGTCATCCGCCGGTCCCACCCCTTCAGCAGCGCCACCGGCTCGGCCAGCTCAGGATCGGTGATACGATCAAGTAACGGCACCAACGCCATCGCCCGCCCGGACAAGACGTCCTGCTGCAACGCATCGCTGTCGCCGAGCCCATGCGCCGGCTGCCCGCCCAGCACCTCGGCGATCCGTCGATAGCGATCGTCGGCGATCCACTCGAAACTGATCTTGCGCTCGGCGATCGGGAAGCCAGGTGGGAATGGCATCTGGTTCGCCGACGCGATCCAACCCCGCGCCGGATTGAACTCGCCGGGCATGTCCGCCACCGGCAGGGTGCCCGCCCAGGGATAGTCTCCTTCGGCTGGTACCGGCAGCAACCCGTCATGCCGCGGCCGGATCGGCACCCGCCCCGCCGCCTGCCAGCCGATATTGCCAACGATATCGGCAAACATGTAGTTGCTGCCCCAGACTGCGGTCTCCAGCGCCGCCCGATACTCGGCCCAACTTCGGGCCAGCACCACCGGAACATACTCGAGCGCCACCGCCCCGCCCGGCTGCAGAAACACCGACCGCAGCGCGATCGCCCGATCGTCCTGCTCCGAAATGATCGGCCCAAGCGGCGTGATCCCGATCTCGACCCCGCGCGCCGCCTCGCCCCGCACCTCGATCCGCTCGCGCACCCGGCTGATCGCCTGCCAGCCCGTCGCTGTGCGATAGGCCTCCCGCGCCGCATCGAGCGTGAGAACGTAGAGATCCTCCTGGTCGATCTGAAAATCGGTCCGCCCGAACGCGATCCGGTCGTTGTGGCCGAACTGGAATCCCGGCCGGCTCGCCGGCCCCGATCCGATCGCATCCAGTCCCGGTGCCCGCAGATGCGTCATGAATCGCGGCGCGGGAACGCTGAAGGCCAGATGCGGATCGTTGGCCAGGATCGCCCGGCCGGTCGCGCTCATCTTCGGCGCGATCACCCAGGCATTGCTGCCATTGCGCGCATCGATGTCCTCGCTCGCGGCATGGCGCAACGCGCGGCCGAAGGGCAGGGGGGCGGTGTAGAGGTTGTAGAGCTTCAGATCATCGCGGCCGATCCGGCAGGGATCGAGTCCGTCCGGCAGGTGCAGGCCCCAATCCGGTTCCAGCGGCTGCATCAGCCGATCCGCGGCAAGGTCGCCACGGCAGGCGAGCCGCGCGCGCCGCAGTTCGCCGCGCACATTCGGCCCGGCGCCGCGAATGCGCAGCAGGTCATCGGCCTCCCATTCCTCCGGCTGCATGTCGAGCGCGCGAAACTCCGGCGGCAGCAACGCAGGATTGGCCCGCACCTCGCGCACCCGCGCATTGATCCCGCGCACCCACGCCGCCGCGATGCCCGGCACCCGCGGGTCGTAGTGCGCCCACTCCGCCGCGAGATCGCCGCGAAACAGCATCAGCCGCGCCGCATGATCATACGGCACGAACTCCGGCCCCATCGCCGCCGCCAGCCGACCCAGCCCGCGCCGCCGGCTCAGATCCATCTGCCACAGCCGCGCGCTGGCAGCCGCATAGCCCTGGCCGAAAAACGCATCCTCGATGCTCGCCGCCGTGATGTGCGGAATGCCCTTCGTGTCAGTCACGATCTCGATCGGCGCCGATAGCCCCGCCACCACCCGCGTCTCCGCCGCCGCGGCGCCGATCACCGCCAAGGCCCAGGCCAGGGCGAGCGCAACCCGCCTCACCCCGGCGCCAGCCGGATGACCAGCTCGGCGGCCGCATCCACCGCCTCCCGCGAATACAGCAGCGGCACATATTCCCCGGCCGCCCACAACGGTGCAAGATCGTCATAATGCTTCGACCGCGGATCGCCCGACTGCCCCGGCGCGTTGATGCATAGGCTCGCATCCCAATCGCCAACATCCGCCACCATCCGGAACGAGGCCCCCGACGTCACCCGGAAATCCGACATCCGATACCCCGCATTCATCGGTGTCGAGCCCGAGCCGCCCTTCGGCAGCGGCCCCACGCTCTTCATGTCAGAGACGATATCGCCCAGCGGATGCTCGAAAAACCCGTGATGCAACTTGCCCCATTCCCAATACGTCGTGTCGTCGCCCATCCGCAGCCGGCAATCCACCACCGCCGAAGCCAGCGTCCGCAGCAGGAGCGCATCCCGCTCCGGCACCCGCGCGTCCTGCGTCTCGAGCAGTCCGAGCAACGTCTCGATATCACCAGGCACCATCAGCGCCCGCACTGTCGGATCGGGTGCCAGGATATCCAGCAGCGCCGGCTTCAGATGTTTGCTCCACCACACCTCGAACAGCGCCGCCCCCCCGCTGTTCCGTGCCAGATGCCCGTCCCAGTCGCCGAGCAGCGCGAGCCCGATCCCCGCATCCCCATCGCTCCCCAGCGGCGCCAGCATCTTGCACAGCCGCCGCCCGGGGATCGACACGTCATCGGTCTGCAACGCCATCGACTCCGCCAGCGTGTGCGCAACCTGCGTGTCCAGAACTTCATGAATCCGCGTCGTCCGCGACCGCTCCGACCACTCGAAGCCCAGCCGGTGCTGCTCGTAGGGATACCCCTCCGGCAGGTTCATCTCGTTCGCGGTGGCAACAAACCCCCGCGCCGGATTGATCGTCCGCGGGAGCTCGCTGAACGGCACGAACCCCTTCCACTCATAGCGCCCATCGCCAGGCACCGGCAGCAGCCCGTCCCAGTTTTCCCTGACCGGCGCTCGCCCCGCGGCATACCAGGCGATATTGCCCGTACGATCCGCATAGACATGGTTCACCGACGGCGTCGACCATCCATGCAGCGCCCGCTCATAGGCGCCCAGCGACTCCGCCTCCATGTAGGCCAGGCTGGTGAAATACGCCGAAGCCCCCGGCTCGAACCACACCGAGCGCACCGTATAGGCCCGATGCTTCTCCTGGTCCTCATGCACCACCGGCCCATGCCGCGTGAACTTCAAGGTCACCGCCTGCGCCGCCTCGCCCTTCACCGTGACATACTCGGTGATCACTCGCATGTCCTCCCAGCCCGCGCCATAGCGATAGCGGTCAGGGTTCGCCGGGTCCGTTTCGTAGACATAGAGATCCTCCTGATCCATCGGGAAGATCGTCAGGCTGAAAGCGCAATGATCATTGTGCCCGATGGAGACGCCGGGAATCGCCGGTTCCCCTGCGCCGATCACGTCGATCCCCGGGCCGGTCAGATGCACCAGCATTCGCAGCGACGGCAACGCATGCGCCCGATGCGGATCGCTCGCCAGGATCGGCCGCCCCGTCGCCGTCCGATCGCCCGATACCGCCCAGTTGTTCGAGCCCTGCAGATACACGTCGCCGAGATCGGTCACCCCTGTCCACTTCCAGGCATCCGCCAAGGTCGTCGTCATCCGCTCATGGCTGAAATCGAGCCGCACCGTCGCCAGCTTGAACACCTCCAGCACCTCGACCGGAATCTCGCCGAGCTCGATCCCCTCGGGAATGATCGGCGTCCACGGCGGCTCGATCGACCGGCGCACCAGGTCGGTCGCCATATCCGCCTTCGCCAATACCTGCGCCCGCGCCACTTCCGAGAGCACATTGCGGACCAGCCCATGGCTGCGAATACGCACCACGTCCTCAGCGGACCAGCGTTCCGGTTTCGTGCCCATGGTCGCGAACTCCGGCGCCCGCAGCGCCGGCTGCGCCTCGGTCCGGGCGATCCAGGCATTGATGCCCGCGACGAACGCCTCGGTGATCCCCCGCGCCTCCGCGGTTGAATAGGCTGCCCACTCCGCCTCCATGTCGCCGCGATAGAGGAACAGCCGTGCTGCTCGGTCCTGCGCGAGGAATCCCGGCCCGAAATCAGCGGCCAGCCGCCCCAGCCCGCGCTTGCGCCAGAGGTCGAGCTGAAAGATCCGCTCGCGCGCCACCGCGAACCCCTGGGCGAAAAACACGTCATGCCGCGTCTGCGCCCGGATATGCGGAATGCCCCAGGTGTCGACCACGATCTCGGCCGGCTGCTCCAGCCCGGGGACTTTGATTTCAACGCTCTGTGGCTCGGACATGACGGACTCCCGGTCGGCTCTCCCGCCAGGGTTCCATGCCCCGGCCTAATGGACAAGCGGCGGCGGCGCAGGCACGCTGCGACCGGTTCATGAACAGCAGGGGGCACCCCATGACGCACGCATCCGGTCCGTCCATCAGCCGTCGTTCCCTCGTCGCGGGCACCGCCGCTTTCGGGCTCGCCAGCGCCTGGGAGCAGCAGGCACAGGCCGCGGGCCGCACGCGCTATGTCACCGCCAACAACAACCCCTACGACATCCTCGACCCCCATCAGGTGTTCGACATCGGCCGCATCGCCATCCGGCTGAACATGTACGACGCCCTGGTCCGCTGGGTCGACAATCCCCCGAAGCTTGAGATGTGGCTGGCCGAAAAGGTCGATATCTCCGCCGACGGATTGACCTACACCTTCACGCTGCGCCCCAACATCAAGTTCCATGACGGCAGCGCGCTCACCGCGGAGGACGTTGTCTATTCCATGGAGCGCATCCTCGGCCTCAAGAAGGGCGCCTACGGCCTCTTCTCCGACGTGGTGAAGCCTGGCACGACGAAGGCGCTGAACGAGCGCACCGTGCAGTTCAATCTCAACAAACCGTTCGCCGTGTTCATGGCCGTGCTGTCCGAACTCTGGGTGGTCAACAGCAAGGTCGTGAAATCGAAGCAGAAGGAGAACGACTGGGGTGCGGAGTGGCTGACCCGCAACGAGGCCGGCTCCGGTGGCTACAAGCTCAAGCGCTTCGATCCCGCCATCGGCTTCCAGGTCGAGCGCAACACCGCCCACTTCATGCCCTTCGGCAAGGGCGCGATCGACGACGCCGACTTCCGCGTCTCCATGGAAACCGCGACGCGCGTGCTCGGCATGATCAAGGGTGAGTTCAACACCACCGACGGCTACATGCCGGCCGAGCAGGTCGAACGCATGAAGGCCAGCGGCAACGTGTGGTTCAAGGAGGCGGAAAGCATCCGCACCTTCTATTTCATCATGAACCACAGCAAGACGCCGATGAACGACGTCAACATTCGCCGGGCCCTGTGCTGCATGTTCGACTACGATGGCTTCAACAACAACATCCTTGGCGGCACCGTGGTGCGCAATCCCGGCATCATCCCCAATCCGATGTGGGGCGCGCCAAAGGATCTCAAGGGCTATAGCTACGATATCGACAAGGCCAAATGGTATCTCTCGCAGGTGCGGGAAAAAATCCGCACCATCCAGATCGGCGCCATGGCCGGCTATCCGCAGTCCGAGCAGGCCGCCCAGATGCTGCAGGCGGGTGCGGCCAAGGCCGGGCTCGACATCAAGGTGGTCGCCGAGCCCTACACCACCATTGCGCCGAAGCTCGACGATCCCGATCGCGCGCATGATCTCGTGCCGCTGTGGCGCAGCGCCTATTTCGCCGATCCGCATAACTGGACCGGGTTCATCTTCAATTCGAAGAACTTCAAGGCGGGCAACGCGAGTTTCTACAAGAACCCGCGGGTGGACGAGCTGACCGACCAGGCGCTGGTGATCACCGATCAGGAGAAGCGCCGGCCGCTCTACGAGGAAGTCTCGCGCATCCTGGTCGATGACGCCGCCGGGCTGTTCGTCAACAACACGAAGTTCTTCGGCCCCTATGGCAAGAGCGTAAAGTCGGTGCGCTTCTGCCCGATCGGCGACACGCAGGATATCCGCTGGATTGAGATGAACGCCTGATCCGATGCGGCTGCTCGTCCTGGCGCTCCGGCGGTGTCTGTGGATGCCGCCGACGCTGTTGGGCCTCACGCTGATCGTCTTCACCGTCTCGCACATCATCCCCGCCGATCCGGCACGGGTGCTGGCCGGCGAGAATGCGCCGATCGAGCAGGTCGAGGCGCTGCGGCGCAAGTTCGGGCTCGACAAGCCGCTGCCGCAGCAGTTCGTGAGCTACGTCGCCGATGTCGTGCAGGGGAATATGGGCGTGAGCCTCTATACCCAGCGACCGGTGGCCGATGATCTGGTCGAGCGGCTGCCGGCGACGTTCGAACTGGCGCTGTTCGCCATGGGCCTCGCCATTCTGCTTGGGCTGCCCTTGGGCGTGGTTTCGGCGCTGATGCGCAACTCGGTGCTCGACCATGCCGTCCGCCTGGTGACTATCGCGGGGCTGGCGACGGCGGCGTTTTGGCTGGCGATCCTGTTGCAGTTGTTGTTCTCGATGGAGCTGAACCTGACGCCGGTGCAGGGGCGCATCGATGGCTGGGGGCCGGATCCCATCACCGGGTTCTATACGGTCGACGCGCTGATCAGGGGCGATGTCGATACATTCTTCTCCGCGTTGCGCTATCTCGCGCTGCCGATGATGACGCTGGCGATCCCCGCGATGGCGACCATCGTGCGCTTCACCCGCGCCGGCGTGCTGAATGTGATGAGCAGCAACTTCGTGTTCTACCAGGCGGCGATGGGCCTGCCGCGGCGGGTGGTGATCTGGAAATACATTCTGCGCAGCGCGCTGATCGGCACGCTGACGCAGATCGGCCTGGTGTTCGGCAATCTGCTGGCCGGCGCCGTCGTGGTTGAGACGGTGTATTCCTGGCCGGGGCTCGGCACCTACGCCTACAACTCCATCCTGCAATCCGACTACAACGCCATCATGGGGTTCACCCTGTTCACCGGCTCGGTGTTCATCGCCATGAACCTGCTGGTGGATATCGCGCAGGCCGTGCTGGATCCGAGGGGCCGATGAAAACCTTCCGCCGCCTGCTGCGCGACCGGGCGCTGGTGATCGGGGTCACCTTGGTGACCTTGCTGGTGCTGGCGGCGATCTTTGCCGCCCCGCTGTCGAACTTTCCGAGCCACGTCACCGGCTTCGATCCGAGCCAGCGGCTGAAGCCGCCGGGGGAGACCTTCTGGCTCGGCACCGATCGGATGGGGGCGGATATCTACAGCCGGCTGCTGTTCGGGGCGCGGCTGACGATCCTGATTTCCGTGACGGCGACTGCGGTCGCGGTGCTGATCGGGGTGCCGATCGGGCTGCTGGCGGGGTATTACGAGCGCTGGTTCAGCGATCTGCTGATGCGGGTGTCCGACGTGTTTCTCGCGGTGCCGCAGATCGTGCTGGCGATCGCGATTGCGCAGACCTTGGGGCCGGCGATCCAGAACGTCATCCTGGCACTTTCGGCGACCTATTGGCCGTTCTGGGCGCGGCTGGTCTATGCGGAAACCCGCAGCCTGCGCAACGAGGTGTTCATCGAGGCGGCGGTTGCCATGGGCGCCTCGCCGCTGCGCATCATGGTGCTGCATGTGGTGCCGTCGATCGCCTCGTCGATCATCGTACGGACGACGATCGGCATGGGGGCGACGATCCTGGCGGCGGCTTCGCTCGGGTTCCTTGGGCTCGGGGCGCCGCCGCCGACGCCGGAGTGGGGGCGGATGATTGCGGAGAGCCGCGAGTTCCTGCCGCAGGCCTGGTGGTATGCGACGGCGCCGGGGATCGCGATCCTGCTGGTGGTGATGGGGTTCAACTTGTTGGGCGACGGGCTGCGCGACGTGCTCGATCCCCGCATCCGGCGCGGCAGCTGAGATGGCGGATTTTCTTGATGTGCGCGATCTGTCGGTGGGGTTCGTCACCGAGAACGGCACGGCCCGGGTGCTCGACCATGTCAGCTTCTCCATGCGGCAGGGCGAGATCATGGGGCTGGTCGGCGAGAGCGGCTGCGGGAAGACGACGCTGGCGCGGGCGATCCTGGGGGTGTTGCCGGATAACGCGGAGATCGGCAGCGGGACGATGGGGTTCGATGGGGCGGATCTGCTGGCCAGGGACACCAGCGATCTGCGGGGGCGGCTGATCACGTTCATTCCGCAGGACCCGTTCGGCTCGTTCAGCCCGCTGTTCACGGTGGGCGATCAGATCGGCGAGCTGATGCGGTGGAAGTCGCCGGAGCGGATGCCGGGGGAGCGGCGCTATGCGGCGAGCCGGCGGCGGGCGGATCATGCGCGGGTGCTGGCGGCGCTGCGCGATGTGCAGCTGCCGGATGCCGAGCGGCTGCTGCGGAAATATCCGCATGAGCTCTCTGGCGGGCAGCGGCAGCGGGTGATGATTGCGATGGCGCTGTTGCCGGAGCCGAAGCTGGTGATCGCCGATGAGCCGACGACGGCGCTCGATGTGACGATCCAGGCGCAGATCCTGAAACTGCTGCGGCGGCTCGCGAGCGAGCGGAATGCCTCGGTGCTGTTCACCACGCATGATCTCGGCACGGCCTGGGAGATCTGCGATCGGGTGACGGTGATGTATGCCGGGCAGGAGGCGGAGACGGCTGAGGTGGGGGATTTCTTCGCGCGGCCGCGGCATCCCTATACGGGGATGCTGCTGGCGAGCCTGCCGACGCAGGGGGCGGCGCTGCGGGGGATACCTGGCGACGTGCCGAGCCCGTTTACGCCGCCGCCGGGGTGCCGGTTTCATCCGCGCTGTCCGCGGGCGACGGAGCTGTGCCGGCAGACGCATAACGAGACGGCGGAGCCGGCGCCGGGGCATCATGTGCGGTGCCATCATCCGCAGGTTTGGCCGGCGTCATGAGCATTCTGGAAGTTTCCGGGCTGCATCGGCACTTTCCCATCCGCAACATCTGGGGGCGGCGGACGGGGTGGTTGCGGGCGCTGGATGGGGTGTCGTTCGGGATCGCCAAGGGGGAGATCCTGGGGGTGGTCGGCGAGAGCGGCTGTGGGAAATCGACCTTGGGGAAGACGATCGCGGGGATCCATACGCCGTCGGGGGGGCGGGTGGATTTCGAGGGCAATGAGATCGCGACGCTGACGCCGAGCGCGGGGCGGGCGCTGCGGCGGAACCTGCAATATTGCTATCAGGACCCGGGCGCCTCGCTCGATCCGCGCTGGAAGATCGGGCGGTCGCTCGAGGAGCCGTTGATCGTGCATACCGACATGCCGAAGGCGGAGCGGATGGAGCGGGTGCAGGCGACCTTGCGGGCGGTGGGGCTGCCGGAGCGGCATCTGGATCTGTATCCGCATGAGATCAGCGGCGGGCAGCAGCGACGGGTGGGGCTGGCGCGGATTTTGATGCTGCGGCCGAGCCTGGTGATTCTGGATGAGCCGACGTCGGGGCTGGATGTGTCGGTGCAGGCGGTGGTGCTGAACCTGCTGCTGGAACTGCGGCAAGAGTTCGATCTCACCTACATGTTCATCAGCCATGATCTCAGCGTGGTCCGGCTGTTCTGCCAGCGGATCGCGGTGATGTATCTCGGGCGTGTGGTGGAGATCGGGACGACGGAGGATGTGTTCGCGGCACCCGCGCATCCCTATACGCGCTCGCTGCTGTCGGCGGTGCCGATCATCGGGGGGCGGCGGATTGTCGATACGTTTGCCCTTGAGGGCGAGCCGCCGAGCCCGGGGGCGATACCGTCGGGGTGCCGGTTTCGGACGCGGTGTTCTTTCGCGGATGCGAAGTGTGCGGCGGAGGATCCGGCGGATCGGGTGTTGGCGGATGGGCGGCTGGTCGCCTGTCATTACGCAGAGAAATTGGAGACGAGCGCATGAGCAAGGTCGCGATTGTTACGGGTGGGGCGCGGGGCATCGGGCGGGGCTGTGCGCATGCGCTGGCGGAGAAGGGGCTCGACATCGCGATCGTCGATCTGCTGGAGCCGGAGATGGAGCGGACGCTGGGCGAGCTGCGGGCGATGGGGCGGACGGCGCGGGCGTATCAGGCGGATGTGGCGGATCATAAGCGGGCGGCCGAGGTGGTTCGCCAGGTGGCGGCGGATTTCGGGCGGATCGATGTGCTGGTGAACAATGCGGGGCGGGGCAATCCGAAGGGGATCCTGGAGATCACCGAGGAGGAATTCGACCGCACGATCGATGTGAACCTGAAATCCTGCTTCAACTTCATCCAGCCGGTGGTGCCGGTGATGCGGGCGGGGGGAGGGGGGCGGATCGTGTCGATGTCCTCGCTTAACGCGCATTCGGGGGGGGTGACCTCGGCGGTGTCGAAGTTTTCGTACGCGGCGGCGAAGGCGGGGATCATCGGGCTGACGCGGGCGCTGGCGAAGGAGCTGGGGCCGGATATCGCGATCAACTGCGTCTGCCCGGGGGTGATCGAGACGGAATTGGGGAACTCGCTGACGAAGGCGCGGGGGCCGGAGCTGATGAAGGGGATCGCGCTGGGGCGGCTGGGGACGCCCCAGGATGTGGCGGGGCTGGTTGCGTTCCTGGCGACGGTGGAGCCGAATTTCATCACCGGGCAGGATTTCATTATTGATGGGTTTCAGTGGGTGGTTTGAGGTATTGTTGCGATAACGTAACGATATGGACGTGCGTTTCCCACAGGGCCTAACCCCAGAATTTTGAAACCTTGCTTTTGACGACGCGCCAGGGGGTGGAACTGGTGGTGGCGTAAGGGAGCATTTTGGGGGTGCGGAGGCGGAGTTTGCGGGGGCGGGGTTTGCGCGTGGCCGCGGTGCGCGGCTTGCGCTCGCGCGGGGGGAGGCGGAGGCATTCGGGGGGCTGGATCGCGAACAGTCGGCAGAGGGGGCGGACGTTGCGGCCGAGGGTTTTGAGGGCTTCGGGGGGGAGGTCGGCGAGGAGGGATTGGGTTTCGGGGCGGGTTAGGATGTGTTCGACCTGGGCGAAGTAGCCGCGGATAAAGTAGCCGTACTTGCTGCCTAGCCAGCCGTAGCCTTGGGGGATGTAGGGCTTTTTCGGGCGTGAGGGCGCTTTCGCGGTTTGAAGGCAAACCGCTGTCGCTTTCGTCGCCACTTCGCTGCGCGAAGTGTCTGGGGTGGATTTGGGCGTTTTCCGGGCGCGCGATGCGCGGGACTTCGGAGCCTTCCACGTGCCGTTAGCGAGGGTGGCCATGAGGCGCTGGATGCGTTGGTGGGGGCGGGTGATGCGGCGGTAGACCTCGTTGCCGATGGGGGCGAGGGCGTGGAGGCGCTGGAAGATGTACATGAGAAGGGTACCGACGACCTGCGCCAGCGCTTCGGCGAAGGCCGTTGCGGCTGGGAGCGCCTGGGGCGCTGTGGGGGAGGTCGGCGGAGGGGTCATTGGATTAGCGGGCGGGGCCGTTCAGGGTGGGACGGCGGGCGATCTGGGCGGTGGGGGTGTAGGTGGTGTGGGCGCGCTCGAGGTCGGCGAGGACGAGCCAGCGGGCGGCGGCGTCGGAAACCGGGGTGATGGGGGTGGGAACGGGGTCGGTGCAGGACGAGGAACGGCGGATGAGGCGAGAGGGGGATTTCATGGCATGTCCTTGGGTATGAGTTAGGTGGATAAGTTAACACGTTTGGATGGCCGGGTGCAAGGCTTTTTTTCTGGTTGTGTGGATTTTTATGGGACCAAGGTCCTTGGTGATATGGTCCGGTGTGGGTGCTTTTGTGGAGGGGCGCGCTATTGCGGCTGCAACGGTGCGGTTTTGGAGTGGGGCGTTATCGCGGTTGCAAGGGCAACCGCTGTCGCTTTCGTCGCCGCTTCGCTGCGCTACGCGTCTGGGCTACGCGTCTGGTCTACGTGTCTGGGGCGAATAGCAGGGGCTGGAAGCCGAGGAAGGCGGCGCGGATTTGTTGGACGTTGCCGCCGAGGGCGGCGGTGGCGTCGGGGATGCCGCCGTAGCGGAGGGTCATGAGGGCGGCGAGCTTGTCCTGGTCGAGTTCCTCGATGCCGCGATCGGCGTATTGGGCGAGGACGAAGTCGAGGAAGGATTGGAGGGCTTCGGGGTAGCGGGGGAGGATGGCGAGGCGGCGGGCTTCGACGCGGGCGGCGCGGGCGATGGTGGGCAAAGCGAAGGCGATGTAGGCGAGGACGTCGAAGAGGTCGGAGGCTTCGGCGTCGATGAGGCGGGCGATTTCGCCGAGGTTTTCGCGGCCGTAGCCGCGCTCGGAGAGGCTATCGAGGAGGGCCTTGCGGGTGGCGGGGTCGCCCCAGAGGGCGCGGAGGTCGGCTTCATCCTTGAAGAGGGCGGGGAGTTCGCCGAAGAGGCGCTCGACGAATTCGGCGGCGGAAAGTGGGCGGCCATCGGGGCTGTAGAACATAGTGGCGGACATGTGCTGGAGCGTGCGCTCCTTGCCGTCGGCGAGGCGGATGCGGACGCGGGTGCGCGGCGGCTCGGGATCGGCGGGGTCAGCTGGTTCGGGGGCGTCGGGGCGCGGGCCGGGGCGGGGCGCGGGGGCGGGCTCGGGATCGAGGGGGTCGCCGTCCCATTCGGGGTCGGCGAAGTGGTGATAGGCCT
>Ga0164297_10001370_pt1 | contig 26088 bp, 23 predicted proteins | sample GEODES058metaG_FD_113539 | JGI IMG/M metagenome (GOLD analysis project Ga0164297, IMG submission 113539) | Dystrophic lake water microbial communities from Trout Bog Lake, Wisconsin, USA - GEODES058 metaG | ecosystem: Environmental > Aquatic > Freshwater > Lake | place: USA: Trout Bog Lake... | reverse complement strand
CTTGATGGTCTTGACTGTATCCCAGACAATGTCGCCCATCTTGGTATGGGTGTTTATTGAGTCTACCAGTCGGTTAACTGCCTTCTGCATGTCGGTTGACTCGATATGGAAGGTCTTAGCAAACAGAGTATTGAACTCTGCTGCCACAGTCAGTGTAGTCTCTGCAGAACTACTGAAGATACCAAACCGCGTTAATAGAAGCTGGGTGCGAATCAGAAACTCAGAGGTTGGGAGGATCATGGTTATTGTTGTATCGATCTGACCGTACGTCTCCATAAGCTCGGCAACAAGATCCTTTACATAGTGGTCGTCAGCCTGTAGAACCCAGTCGGGTAGACCAGATTTAATAGCCTCGGCTACTAGCATGCCGTTTGACTCTACTATGGTCATACCGGAGAGGGCGAGGCTGTTGGCGATAGGCACAACGGTTCCCACCTGAAGGTCAGAGCCATTGACCTCCTTAATCTGATTCTCCACCAGGCTCAGGAAGGACTTCCCCTTGGTGGCCTTGACCTTGCGGCCGCTCTGGAGAGTGACCTCTAGGATAGTGTCAGTACCATCTTCGTTAATAACAGGGTGGCGGGTGATGGCCTCCAGTTTGGTCCAGACCATCTTGCCCTGCGTGTCACAGGAGATAGCCTGCCAATCGTTACCGTCGTCGAGATCGATGTAGATCTGATCGTTGGCAAGACGCTGGATCTTGGCCTCTGGGGCCGACTCCAGGTAGTTGTCGATGAACTCGCCGATCTGCGGACTGATAATACGCCCGTTCTTGGCGATCATGATCCGTGTATCCCAGTCCACACTGTTGAGCGTCATCTGCGTACTGGGCTCACCAATAGACTGGGCGGCAATGATGCCCACCATCTCACCAGGGTTGGCCATTGCCTTCCAGTGCTTCAGTACAATCTGCTCCGCAAGAAGATCTGCAGCCTCACGACTGTAGCGGAGCTTGGTCATCTTGATAGGAGCCATGTGGTAGCGGAGAAGGGCGTGCCAGAGACGGTTGCGAGGAGCTGTCCTTTCAGCAATAGAGGTCTGAAGCTGGATCAGGTACTCACCCGTGACCGGCGTCTCCTTGCCCGTGAACTCAAACTGACGGGCAACAGTGTGGATCAGTCGATCCAGGTGGACAGGATAGTAGACATTCTGCTTGTCTGCCTTCTCCAGGCGACTACGGAATACACGCTCCACCAGCATGCGACGATCCTCCATCCCTGCGGCAATATAGGCAGCCTGCACCTTGGCAGATGCACCAGGTACGGCATAGGCCTCACTGATCTGTGCATCCGTCATTGCACCCAGATTCAGGGGCTGGCTCTCGATCTTGGTACAGTTGATACTGTCCTCACCATAGGAGAACTGGATGATGTTCCCCACAGCGTCGCGGACTGAGCCATCGTGCTGGATCGTCAGATCCTCCATGGCCTTCACCAGCTGACGCTGCATATATCCTGTATCGGCCGTCTTTACAGCCGTGTCGATAAGACCCTCGCGACCTGACATAGCGTGGAAGAAGAACTCGTGAGGGGTGAGGCCCTTCACGAAGGAGGACTCGATGAACCCACGGGCGGCCGCACCGTCATCGAACCGCTTGAAGTGCGGTAGTGTCCGGTCCTGGAATCCGTAGGGGATACGCTTGCCCTCGATGTTCTGCTGACCTAGAACGGCAATCATCTGAGCTACGTTGGTGTTAGAACCCTTCGAGCCCGCCTTGATCATGTTCGTCATGCGGTTGTCATCGCTTAGCGAGTTACGACCCGCCTTACCTGCACGATCAATAACCTTGTTCAGCGTGGCGAAGATCTTCGACTCGAACTCCTCGTGATTTGAGCGACCAGACGAGTTATCGAAGAGGCCCGTGTGGACCTGGAGCAAGATATCCTCAATCTGGCCCTTGAGGACCGACAACTCCGTCTCGATCTGCCCCTTCGTCTCCTCATCGGCAATCAGATCTGAGATGCCTACCGAGAAACCCGAATTCATCAGGAAGTTCGCCATCATCCGCTGCAATGAGTCCAGGAAGTCGACAGTCACCTCGTGCCCGTAATCGTTGTAGATCACGTGGATCAGTGCCTTGGAGAACACGTCCTTATCCAGGATCCCCTGCTTGATGATACCGTTGTGGATCTTCACGAAATTTGGGGAATCGAAGTTGTCCTTCGCATCGTCGAAGGAGATGTTACGCATCTCCAGATTTACGGGTGGCAATAGGGTTGAGAGAAGCTGAGCACCTGACCAGAGGGGGTGAGGATCACTCACAGCCGGTGCTGGTAGATTGCCGTCCCAACGCTGAGCCCAGACAAGAAGATTCATCGCCTCACGGCGATTGAACAACATATTGGGACGGGTGAAACGGTTGACACCGACAAGAGTATCCTGTACCACCGATACGATAGGCTTCGACTCACGGGGACCCACGATCTGTAGAGGGACCGCTGCAATCTCGCGAAGCTCGATGGCTGCCTCAATCGACTGCGGAATATGAGCGTTCATCTCGTCACCATCGAAATCTGCATTGTAGGGAGCCGTAACTGAGACGTTCAGGCGGAATGTGTTGTAGGGGAGGACCTTTGCTCTGTGCCCCATCATCGACATGCGGTGAAGCGATGGCTGGCGGTTGAACAGTACGATATCACCATCCATGATGTGGCGGTTGACGATATCGCCGCTGTAGAGCTGGATCTCCTTAGCGTTCACGTGCTTGAGAGAGATCATACGGCCGTCAGCAGCACGCACAATAGTCTTCGCACCAGGGTACTTGTCCGGACCGTTCTGGATCAGAGCGTAGAGGCGATCGATGTTGAATGCCGTCACACGCTCAGGGTGAGTGAGATTCATTGCGATTTTGAGCGGGACACCCAGCTCGGCGACCGAGATATTCGGGTCCGGCGTAATAACCGAGCGGGCGGAGAACTCTACACGCTTGCCCTGTAGATTGTTACGGATGCGGCCCTCCTTGGATCCTAGGCGCTGCTGAAGCGACTTCAGGGGGCGGCCGCTACGCTGAGCCGATGGAGCGACACCAGGGATCTCGTTATCGATCAGCGTAGCGATGTGGTACTGTAGAACGTTTGTCCACTCATCGATGGCCTTCTTCTTCGCATTCTGCTGAATCTTCTGCGTGAGATTGTGGTTGGTCTTAATGATGTCGATCAGCTTCTGCGTCAGATCGTCCTCTGACCGCTGGTTGTTGTCCTGAAGGACAGACGGGCGGACCTGGGGTGGCGGGATGGGGAGTACCGTGCACATCATCCAGTCAGGGCGGCACCAGAAACGGCTGAATCCCATAAAGTCTACGTCCTCGTCGCTGATGCGGCGAAGGAGGCGGTAGACGTACTCGGGCTCAAGATACCGCTCAATCACACCGTCCTTGAGACCAGCCATGGCCTCAGGATCGTCGGGGAGCTCAGGCATATCCTTCCACTCAGCGACAATACGACAGATATCCTCATCCTTGTACTTGCTGGGCTGGCGGGCACCACAACCATCCTCGATATCCTCACCGCAGCGCGTGATCTTGGAACAGAGCTCTAGGACCTGCTTCCAGCGAGCCTCGCCCTTCGACCTGAGAAGATGGCGGTAGCGGTTCTTATCGATGCGGAGCTTACCACACTTTACACAGATACAGCGTAGGATCTTCATCACCAGCTTGTAGAACTGGATATAGTAGACTGGGCGGGCGAGTTTGTAGTGACCGAAGTGGCCAGGGCAGTTGTGGTTATTCAACCCGCAACTACGACAGAGCTTGCCGTTTTCGAGGACTCCCATCCGGGGGTCAAAGAGACCACCGATCTTACCCTCCATAGCAACGTGGCTTGTAATCTCCACAACTGAGCGACGTACAACCTCATCAGGACTGAAGACGCCGAACTGAATTCCAACAATGGTTTCGGTTTCACTTGAGTTCTGAAGGTTTGGCATGCTATCTGCTAGACTAAGCCTTTTTTAAAGTGCTTTTTTCGGCGATGGGGGCCTTCAAATTGATTCACTTTATATCTGTAAAAATTGAGCTATGACAAAGGAGAGGTGGTATGTAGAAGATGCGACTAGAATTGATCATTGGACCAATGTTTGCCGGAAAATCCTCGGCTCTACAGTCGATTGTTAGGCGGCGGCAGGCGATCGGTTGGTCCGTCCTGGTTGTGAAACATACAGCCGATACGCGTTACGTAGATCCTGAGGCGGCAAATGCGGTCGTGGTCAATCACGATAAGCAGTCCTGTGCGGCGGTCGCCCGTAGTGACCTGATGGGGCTCTTGGGTTCTACCGAGTTCGCACAGGCACGGTTGATCATTGTAGAGGAGGGACAGTTCTTTGCTGACATAGTGGAGTTTGCCTTGGCGGCTGTGGAAGGGGCTGGGAAGGATCTTGTCGTAGTGGGCCTGGACGGCGACGCCCATCGCCGGCCTTTCGGTCGCCTTCTAGAGCTGATTCCACTGGCAGACGAAGTCCAGCGGCTCTACGCCTTCTGTAAGCTCTGTGGAGACGGGACACCGGCCCGGTTCACTTCGGCTACAACTTCAGCAATGGTAACGGCCACTCTGGAAGGTGGAGCAAATGTTGGAGGGGCAGATTCATATCAGCCTGTCTGTCGGCGGCACTTCTTGGCCAGCGAATCGAAAACTTGATGACGTGAGTTTCAGATAGTCTAAAAGTCAAAATGCAGAGTACACGCCAGATCGAACAGGACGGTTACTACCAAGAGTCTGCACCTCTCCAACAGACCTCCACACGATACCCCGTTCAACGATGCCTTGCTGCTACACAGACAGAGGTGGCCGAGGTGGTGATCGTGGAGAATGCCGACTATGGTCGGATGCTCTTCTTGAATCGTGAGCTACAATCGGCCTCCTATGACGAGGCGATCTATCACGAGACGCTGGTACACCCCATCATGCACTCGCTAGATAGTCGTGACGATAAGAGTGTGTTGGTGATCGGTGGAGCAGAGGGGGCGACTGTGCGGGAAGTACTCAAATGGGGGCCCAACAAAGTCCGACACGTGGACTGGGTCGATATCGACGGTGAGCTTGTTAACATCTGTCGACGATACCTACGATATGCACCTAACAGTGTTTATGAGAGCGGATACGTCACATACTATAACCAAGATATTATGACTTTCTTGGATACAATGGAACGGGCGGCACGGTATGATATTGTTATTATCGACTTACCTGATCCGGATCCTCAAGAAGAGGTACTTTATGGACCTGTCTTCTGGCATCTGATCCATCGCAGCCTGCGTCAGGGCGGTGGGATCGTATCCCACGTAGGTCCCGTGGAACCACGTCGCCGTCCAGGTCTGGAGATCGTACAGCAGGGTGCCGGTGGCGGCGGTCATGCCTATCACACCCACATCCCCTCCTTCCAGGGTGAATGGGGCTTCTGGATGAATAAGGAGCCGGCTTTCGGCCGGCTCTTCCAGCTGGAGGGTTGTAGCGTGATGGACAATTCGTATCTACGGACGGTCTTTCACTGGGATCGGCACTGGTTGGGGCAGTAACGTCTTGTACCGAAGTTAAGTTTGTGATACACAAACCAAGCCAGTATTTTGGCGGAAAATACGCTGTATTGCCCTAACGTTTGGATTTTTTCACTGAGTACAGAAGTCCTTTTATCAGCTTTAGGGCTTCAGCCCTGGTCGAGGTCTTGACAGCAGCTTTTAGGGCTTGGTAATCGGTCTCTCTTACATGTGCCTCATTTTCAGTGTAGAAATCATCTCTATCGGCAAGAATATCATAGTAGATACCGTTCGCCTTCCAGTGCGTACGCTCTTGACTCTCTGGTTTAAAATCTCCTTTTTCTCTCATCGGATTTTTCACTCGTGGAAACGAATCGAATTCCTCCGTTGTAGGCCACAGTGCTACAATACGAGCCGACTGCGTTTTAATCTGGTCTAGACTGAATGTAGACTTAATATCATTACATGTCCCGCAACAGGGTTTCAGATTCTCTAGACGATAGACACGCTCTGTATTGTCCACACGGTCCAGTCCTATTCCTCGCACACTGCGAAATCCGCAGAGATAGCAGGCCTGCCGAGTCAGTCTATCCCACTCCTCCTGACTGATCTCCATCTTCATATCCCGTTTCTGAGCTGCCATCTTCTTGTAGTTGGTGTAGTTGTTGTTGTTTGCACGTCCGTAGTACTCAGGCCAGTCTGCATAGAATTCTTTCGGAGCCGTTGCTCCGTTGAATATATGGCAGAGTCTGATGAAGAACGAGGGATGGAAATAGTGCTTGAGCCTGTTACAGAGGTCGCAACAGGGAACACAGTTGGTCTTCTCGTACCCTATGTCGTTATTGATCCGATCGATACCATTGACCTCCGTCTCCTTGAAGTAATCGCAGTAGTAACAGGGTTTAACTACCATGGCTTTGAAGTCGTCTACCTGGAGGTTGATGGTTAGCCCCCGCTTAGTGGCACTCCGAATGTAGTCGTTATAGAAGATATCCATGTTCTGCAGGTGTTCCGCCTTGTAGTTTCTCACTCTATCAACGCGTTTTGCGTCCTGCTTAGTATTGGTGGCGTTACACTTCTGACAGAGTAGACTCTGTTTATTGTAACGCGTAGTGAAAGCAGTATAGTCTGATCCACAGTTCACACAGAGTTGATTCTCTCCACCCACCTCTACAATCACGTTGTGCATCACGGTTCGCTCGTCACGGAGCTCCTTTTCGCGGGCATTGCACTTCTCTCGACAGTCTCTGCACCGCGTGTATCCCTCCTCACAGACGGTCATGCACCCTCTAGCGATATCACAGTACTTGATATTCTTCTCCTTCTCCTCTGCAAGGTGGACGTCACGACTGTGTTTACCGCAGAAGTCCTGCCCCTTAGTCTTGAACCGACAACCCACGTGTTTGCACGCTCCTGTCTTGGAGTTGGGCTGGTACCTGACTCTACAGTCGGCGCACATACCGGCTCTCTCCACTGTTGCGTTGCAACCTCTGAAGAACTTGGAGCAGGGGATCTTGCCGCTGCTTGTCAGCTGTTCATGTTGGTAGTTACGCTGGTGGCGGCCGCAGTACGCGTTCGTCTCTATGGGAGGAAACCGACACTGCTCACCGCTACGTCTACCTGTAACTAATGCTCTGCAAGTGACTACGGATGTGCATGTTGACATTTATGAAATGACAGCATCTAAATATACAGATGTCAATTTTGGACTGCGTGTATGTTTGAACTTTTTGAGCAACCAAAAATCCATATGGGAAGTCCCATATAAAAGATTCTTAATTGGAATACGCGAGGCCACCCATGCCAGACATAATGCGGAGCACGTTATAGTTCGTCGCGTAGACGCGGACCTGCGCCGAGTTGTCCGCACCCACCGTGTTGTTGGAGAGGGTGAGGATGAGCGTGGCATTGTCGATACGCGAGAAGTTGCAGGTGCCTGAGGGCTGGTGGTCCTCGGGCTTGAGGGCGAACGAGTAGACGTTGATGCCAACCGCAGGCACGTTGGTGTGGTGCTGGTAGGGCTGGACAAGGTTGAAGTAGCGACCCTCGCGCTCCGTGAAGCGATCGTGGCCGTTGAGCTGGATCTTGGCCGTGACGACGGGGTTCTTGCCGGCAAGGCCCTCGACGCGGGTGACCGAGTAGCCGGACTCGAGGACGGCGCGGTCCCACCAGTCGGAGTAGTTGAAGGGCTGCTGGCCCTTCCAGGGGCCGACGACAGAGTCATCGCACGACACGAACGAATCGCGCTGAACAACCCAGACAAGCTCCTTGCAAGGGTGGTTGAAGTTCATGCGGATCTTGTTCGCCGAGGAGGTCACAGACTCACCACCCGTGAACTGGGGCTGCTCGATGAGGTACTCGTGCGAGACCTGGGCGAAGCGGCGGCGCTCGTCCGTGTCGAGGTAGACGTAGTCGACGTAGAGCGACGCGGAGACAAGGCCGGCCTGCGAGACGCGGTCGCGGACAAGGTGGCCAGACGAGGCCGTCATGTCCCAGCAGAGGTTCTTGATGTCGTTGAACTCGAGGTTGATCTTAACCTCGTGGTACTGGAGAGCGATGAGGGGAAGAGCAAGGCCAGGGTTGCGGCAGAACCAGAACTGGAGGGGGATGTAGAGCGTGTACTCAGGCGCGCACGAGAGAACCTCGGACGACGCGTTGGGCTCGCCCTGCGCGCAGTCGTTGTCGCAGTTCTCGCCGCCCTGGGTGAGGAGGTTCACGAGCGAAGGCACGTTGCCAACCATGTCGGCATAGCCAGCCTGCTTGCCGGCCTCCTGCGTGAGCTCATTCCAGATCTGGAGCCAGTCGCCGTAGTGCTTGTCGATCTTCTGGCCACCGATCTCGAGCTCGACGTTGGCGATCAGGTTGTGACCGACCCAGTTGAGCCAGCGGAACTGGGCACCAGAGCCGTCAGAGGCAGCGAGCACCACTGAGGGGAGCGTGGCCTGGAGGTAGATGCGGTGGATCAAGTCGCCGTTGCGCGAGATTGTGCACGTCACCTTCTTGCCGAAGTTGGCAGAGCCGTTGAAGGTCTGCTCGATAGCCTCCATAGCGAAGTTCGTGTGGCGGCGGTACACGACCTTGAAGAAGGTGATCTGGGGGTTACCCGTAAGGTAGATATCCTGGGCGCCGTAGGCCACGAGCTGCATTAGTCCACCACCACCCATATTGTCTTATACCTCCTATTCCGAAAAAAAATCGCCGGGAGAGAATAATGCCCGCGGTGAATCTGCGTTTAGTTGACAATGGCACCTAAACAGACTTCTATGGGAATACCATATCAAAATGTCAAATTTCTCACTAAATGAGTTATTAGTCCCACTACCATCCTTATTTGAGTCAAGTACCGAGCTACAGGGAGATAAGTTAACTACGTTAGAGGGATTCCATAATAACAAAATAAGGAAATTCAAGGATACACGCGAGTCATTACCACAGCTCCGTACTGAGCTGACAGAGCTTCGTGAAAGATTGGCTGGTTGGCCTATAGAGTCCAGATTCAACGATGAGCATAAAGAGGCCCTCGATATGGAGATCGATATCAGTAAGCGTATAGCCGACATAGAATCGGATAAGGATCAGATGGACTACTATCTTAATGTTGGAGACATTCTCTTCGCTCACTATGATACACAGCAACGAATTGCGACGGGTGGTTCAATAAATAATGAGAAACTTGGACGACTACGTACCCCCACTAATTCTGTTCTCTCCTATTTCAAGAGTGATAACCCTATATTTGAAGAGCGACCTGTAAAAGAGAATAGGGTGAAGACCCCACGAGTTGCTTCTGAAATAGCCATTGAATTAGACGGTATGCGACGTGATAAGGCTCTAGAAAAGTACCTCTCTATTGTGGAGCCTACAGCTATCAAATCTGGCATTATGCCTGGTTCAGGCATAGAATCCGACTATGGCTGTTGCCCTCTCTGTGATAACGAGATGTGCTTTGCCCAGAACGAAGCACTGCTGAACTGCTCCAAGTGCGGATTCCAGGACTTTATTCTGATTGATTCGGAAAAGCCCTCTTACAAGGAGCCGCCCCGTGAGATCTCGTATTTTGCTTACAAAAAGATCAATCACTTGAATGAGTGGTTGGCTCAGTTCCAGGCCAAGGAGACGACAGAGATCCCACAGGAGATCTTTGAGCAGATCCAGAGCGAACTGAAAAAGGAGCGGATCACGGATACCAGTAAACTGAAACCCTCCAAGCTGCGTGAGATACTGAAGAAGTTGAAGCTGAGCAAGTATTATGAGCACGTGGCTCACATCATGAACCGTCTCAACGGTGTACAGGCACCTGTGCTGTCGCGCGAGGTCGAGGATAAGCTCCGCTTCATGTTCCGTGAGATTCAACCGTCCTTTATCAAGCACTGTCCTAAGGGACGATCTAACTTTTTGTCGTATTCGTACGTGCTATACAAATTCTGCCAGCTGTTGGAACTCGACGAATTTCTACCGTGTTTTCCTTTACTCAAGTCACGTGAGAAACTCTATATGCAGGACAAGATCTGGCAGTGTATCTGCGACGACATGGGGTGGGAGTTTATCAAGTCTATCTAACGTCATATATTTGACGGCACAAAAGTTAACAACACGGTGTGTTGTTAACTTCTGTATCGGATGATAGATTCGGTATGAGATTTACTCAAATATGGCGGAGAGCTTCTTCGCAGCATGTTTGGCCATCTTCTTGGCGGCAGTCATTGAACGCGTGACGGGGCGGTGTGTGGCGGCACGCATATTACGGAGCGTGTTACGGGCCTTAGCCGCCGCGGCCTGACGCTTGGCCTTGGTGACCTTGGTCATAGACCGGGTGACCGCACGGTGCTTGTTGGCGTTACGCTTCATGGTAGCGGCACGGCGGGGCATTTTATATCTTATATAACGATTATAATTCGGTTACGGGAGTCAAATTCTAACATAGAGGGCGTCGCCCCAACCCGCTCCGGTCATATAAGTTAGAACGCGTTTCAGTCCATGGGCTTGCAATAGAGTGTCTATCTCGTTTACTAAGCCAGCTCCCTTATAGACCTCCTGACTATTCACCTCTGTATAGATTGCGTCTACTTGATCCAAAAGGGTGGATGCACCGCGTAGAACCTGTAACTCGATCCCCTGAATATCAAGGTTCCAGAGATTGTAGTCCGTTGGTTCGAGGCGATTCTGACGTAGAAATTCAGGGAGATCTATAGTCGTGACTTTTCGGGTCTCTATCACAACTATGTCAGGATAATCCGTTTTGTGGGTGCCTAACTCCAGCAGACTCGATGACTGCCCATTGTTTGTGATTCTGAATTCTGCTTCACGGGTCATCTCATCTAGAGCGGCACAATAGACATTTGGAATACCCCGTGCTCTGTTATATTCAACAAGCTGTTCGTTAGCGTCTACCCAAACCACATTATTTGGATTGACATTCCACTTCTTATACGTCTCCAACTCTTCGCAGAGATGAGCACCTATATGAAGAATCCCCTCCACATTTATACCCATCGTATCCAGAGTATGTTTAATATCGAGAAGCATCTGGTAGGGTCTCCTACAGCCACTTTAAACTGAATACAATGTTTCACTTGCGAGTCGCAAGAAAGAGATATTCGACAGTATTTGGCTCTAAATCCCTCTGCGAAGCGAATCGCTTATAAGGAATCTCTACACGTTTAAACTCCCAATCTGCCGCTGTAAAGAGACTACCAATCTCTTCGTGTGTCAGTAGACCCTCGCGATTGTAGGAGAGGGCCAGCTTACGTGCCGGCGTCCCCTCTAAAATAGTTTTTAGTGCTTGATGGACCGTCTTTCTGGAGCACCACTGCGACTTTTTGTAGCCGTCTGCTGGGATACCCGTAATACCATTCACGTTTAGGGAATCGGCGTTAATATCAGCTACCGCATTCAAGGGGAAATAATTTGCTCCGTATTGACGTTGATTATAGGGTGGATCCAGATAGATCAGTGTTTCAGGAGTGACATGAGTCGGGTCTACCGCAAGCTGTTGGGTGTCCATCTGTAAAACGGATGCTCGACGTTGTGAGGGGGGGAGTACGTGTAGATGTAAGAGATTTGTTGAGGTATTCTTAAAATTCTTCAGATAGGCTCCGTAGACTGAAGCCACATTAGCCACAGAGTCAGCAGCGGCGACGAGTGCCCCACGGAGATAGTCGCGTTCGGCTGTAGTGTAGCTACTCGAACGGAGTGCTTCACGGATACCGTCAATTCGTTGAGCGTTCAACGTGGTGAAATACATACGACCTGCCTGCTCGCTATAGGTATTTGTAATAAGCCCTGTTTTTGGGGGTGTCTGATCTAACTGTGTGATAAGAGCAGTAATGTTTGGTGGAGGGTTGAACTGTGCTCTCAAAACGGCCACAGAGAAATCCTCCCAATCATTAACTATCAGGGATCTCACGTGCGGGGCGGCGGCAACAGCAATGGCACCAGTACCTGCGAAGGCGTCCACAAGATCTGTCCCTGAAAGGTCGGGCCACTCCTTCTGGAATTCAGCTATTATACGGGTAGCAAGTGTCCTCTTGCTGCCTATATAGTTGAGAACCATCTTATTGGTCCTGGGTCTTTAAACACGCGGTTTGACCGCTGCTCAGCACTGGCGGCATCGGTAATAGGCTCCTGATTCGGGGATGCTGATCATGTAGATGCGGTACGGGTTGAGTTTCAATAATCGATCGATCATGACTGTATCTGTCATCAGATCAAAGGTTTTGGGTATCTCCATTGAATCTATATAGAGATGATACGGTTGTCTTGCTCGGCTGACTACGGCTGTCCAGTGATACCCTCCTAGATTTACTAATAGACCCAATAAGCGTGGTCTTACGATAGGGAGCTGCTGCTTCAAGGCCTCAACCCCCTCCTCGTGAAACGGTAACTCGGTCACAGTATATCTCATTTCATCCTTTATTACACGTACCAGAATGTCTGCTTGATAGTCGCCGTCGGCAGGACAATCGATCGTCTCGTTCGCAGCCGGACCCAGAGCTTTACGTGAGGATGTACGGACATATTTGCAGAAGGCCTTCAAGTCTATCTTACCATCGAGTCGCTTGTGTTTCAGAGCGATAGGACCCGCTGGACTGATAAATTTCTGCTCCTGTAGGATATGGTTCAATGCGTGTTGTCCGCAGAAGCGAGACTTCTGCGTCTCAGTATAGACTGTATCAGCAGGTATTGTGGTGAGTTTTATAGAGAGCCGGCGTTTGGGACGCAGTCTAGCCTTAGTCTTGTTAGGTGAACGCTTAGTACCACCCACAAGCCTCCCTTTAGCTGTTCCATAAGCCTCTTCTGAAATCGCGTTTGCAAAGACCGCAGGACGTCTGGCAAAGCGGATGCTCTGTAATTCATTGTACCAATCTGCATTCTTTCTCAGCAAAATACCTCCATCAGTAATTGCTCTGTATTCGGCATCCGATAGTTTATAGAGATAGACTACATATTGTGTATCCTTCTTCTTGTTCGTATAGAGAAGTTGACCTGTATCCACCAGTCTACCTCCTTCTATAATTACACCGGTCTCCTCCATCACCTCTCTCACAGCTGTATTTTCAAGTGTTCTATCACTATGTTCGTACCCACCCTTTGTAAATCCGAGACTTCCCTTATTTAAGACAAACCGGGGTTTAGCCGAGATCAAACCGGCTTTGCTAGAATTTTTCACATCTGCATACGTTATGCGACCTATAGAACTAACCGCATTCATCGCAGCAGTTTTGGCTGCGAAATATGTGTTTGCGGCAGCTAGATTCGCCGGTAGATTGACATTACCAGGATACGTAAACGCGTCACGGATGCTTGTATGAAAATCTCTACGATATTTGGCTATCTGCTCCTCATAGTCTGTAACATAGACCGTCTCTTCACCCATCAGCATTTCGGGCTCAGCTCCGTCCATATGATAGACAATAACTAAGGCACCATCGGCACGATTACCGGTCCGCGTAATACCTGTAGGCATCTACCCTATGGTATCGCGGGAAAATACCTAGCTTACGTCTACCATATGGGTCCTCTAAGAGGATTCGAGCTTTAGTGATTGCCTCTGATATGGTATTTCCTTTCGGAGAAGCAAATCGTTGTGCTTCGTCAAGGGTTGAACACTCTTTAACGCAGAGCGTGTGGTTAGGACCCGTATAGAGCCCTATTGACCATGTATATGGGTTATCCATAGTCGGAGTCTCTCCAGGAAGAAACAAATTGCTGTAGTGAATATCTCTCCATCCGTATTTTGCCATAGTGAGATAGAGGTCTGCCATTCTTGAAGAATCAAGCTTAAATAGGGTTTATATAGATTTTGGAATGTATATACTTGCCTTTGATCTGGGTATTCGTAATCTTGCCTTCTGCCTGGCTGACGTGAGTGGTACAGAGTTTACTATCGATACCTGGACAAATTACGATCTATTGGCAGGGACCGATTCACAGACTGCTTCACGTTGTGTATGCGGTGGGCCGCCGAGCTGGACCGATTCCGCTGGAGCTATCTGGTGTAAAAAATGCGTTAAAAAGGGTCTAACCACATTGAAGGGGTTGCCCTCTAGTTTAGTCAAGTTAGATCTGAAATCGTTAAAGGCATTTGCTCTGACCGAGAGCTGGACTGTTGGTTCAAAGCCTAAGAAGGAGGACTACATGCGTGAACTACAGACGCGTTATCTGCTTCCTTACACAAAGCCTAAAAATACGATTAAGACTGACCTGATTGTCATCTTAGAGGCGATGGAGGCTTTTCTGGACAAATACCTGGTGGACTTTGCAAAGGCCGTCGAGATCCGCATAGAGAATCAGCCCGTTTTCGACGCCCCTACCATGAAATCGGTACAGATCATACTGTTTACACTTCTGGCTCATAGGTTACGAGTAGAACATGACTGGACTGGGCGGATCTCTTTTGTCCACGCATCAAAGAAGACCGAAGAGGTCGCCGAAGAGGTCGAGGCAGCAGGCGGGGACTACAAGGCACGCAAAGACGGTGCAGAGGCCCTTGTGCTGACCAAACTCGCGGCGGGTCCATGGCGGGACCATTTTTTGAGCAAGAAGAAACGGTCCGATCTGGCTGACGCATTTTTGATGTGTTTGCGTTCTAACAGATAAAATCACCTAAACACCCACTGTAAAACGAATAGAAAGCAGAATGAGCAGTCCCGGTGTCTCTCTTGCTGACTTGTCTAACTTCGCATCAAATACGGCAAATATTGATGATATCATCAGTCTTGATGTTACGGACCTAGGAAACGGCCCCAACGCCACGAGAAATCTGGACATGGACCTACTGGCCAATCAGAACAAGGTATCACCTAGTCCTAAGCGTGATGGGGGGGACGTAACTGCCACCCCTTATTCTAGCTCTGGGTCGACTTTTGAGATCAATAACCCACCGCCCGTCGCACCGAACTCCCTGGGATCTGGAATCGAGTTTATCAATATCGAGGACACGGCTAAGACCGTCTCTCTAGAGACTCCCTCGTATGGCGGTGACACTATTCATATCAACCGCTCTAACTCGTATTCCACCGAGAACCTTGATGCACTTCCTATTGGCGAATCAGGGACGGCGGCAGCCGCGGTTGCCTCTCTACCTAAAATGACGCCTGAGCAGGAGGCAACGGAGAAGGCTGCTCTGCTGAACAAGCTCCGTCGTCTTCAGACCAAGGGGATTGAGGGGGCTAAGATGAACATGACTAATTCACTAGAAGAGATCAAGGCCGAATTTGTCCGACTCAGCGACTCTGCTGGCCTTGAGAAATCTATCAAGTTCCAGCGACAGATGCTTGTCACCGCTGTCACAGGCCTTGAATTCCTCAACCAGCGGTTCAACCCAGTCGACGTCAACCTTGAGGGGTGGTCAGAATCTGTTAACGAAAACCAGGATGATTTCGATGAGATCTTTGAGGAGCTCTACGACAAATACAAGGACCGCAGTAAGGTTGCTCCTGAGGTCCGTCTAGTGATGACCCTTGGTATGAGTGCGGCTATGTGTCACGTGACAAATACGTTCTTCAAGTCCAAAATGCCTGGTATGGACGATATTCTGAAGCGAAATCCTGAGTTGGCACGCCAGTTTGCCCAGGCGGCTGCATCGCAGGCTGTCGGCCCTGGCTTCGCTAACTTTGTGAGCATGGGTCAGCCCGGTGGCGGGCGGCGGCAATCCGTCCAGGAACCGACACCCTTTAGTGGAGATAATGGTTCCAATATGGGATGGCAGCCGGATGAGCAGCCGGCTCCTACCGTTCAGACGGCACGCCGTGAGATGAGGGGCCCTAGCGGCGTGGAGGATATCTTGAAGGCCTTTGAGGCTGAAGATCGCGGTGAGCCTGTCTCTAACGGATTTATTCCACCGCCACGACCGGATGTAGCTGAGGACAATCAGAGTGTCTATACTTCCACTACGATGAACGGGTCTGAGTCTGCGGCACGCAAATCGGGACGTGGTGGTAATCGTAAGGCCAAGCCTGCGGCGGCGGGAGCCTCTATCAGTCTGATGGTCTAATGTCTTAAAAACGTGAAAAGTTAAGTGTACAGTATATACTTAACTTTTTGGTACCGAAGTTGAGCACCTCCTGCTTATCTTTATTCATTGTGTGACTCGTTAGGGCTGTCATCGTCTTGATGCGTCTCCTCATGACTGGTTTGGTCTTCGTGCTGCCCTTCATCGTGGTGCCCTTCATCGTGGTGCCCTTCATCGTGGTGACTTTCGTCTTTTTTCTTTTGTAACTTTGCCATTGTCTCGTCATATGTCTTGTCTGTGGCTGCGTGATCAGGTTGCTTAACACGCCAACTCGGTATCAAACAGAGCATGCTATTCTCATTTGCAAATAGCCAGAGAACGGAGAGGATAATTAACGAAGCATAGAACGCGACCGCAAGATTACGGGTTGCTATGAATAGTACAGCAAAGAGAATGAAGGGTCGCACATAGGGCTGAGAGAGAAACTGCTCCTGCTTCTTCGTCAGCTCAAGTGAGAGGAATCGACCACCCAGATTCAGGAACATATAGAAGATACCGATCACATAGGGGTTCGCACCCATGGTCATTAAGGTAGCCGAGATAGCGTCTTGAGAGTGCGGTGCTGCTGCTGCTGCCGCGGCGGCAGTAGAGGCTGCCGTCGGGTGCATATTAGGTAATGTTGGGTGTAGACTCCCCCCAACAACTTGTAGGAATTGGGGTCTCTTTGCCTTTCTTGGCATTCCTTACTTAAACTGAATATTTGATATCAGGTGAACGTCGGTGATCCAGAAGAAGATAATTACAAAGAGGAGTAAGGCTACAGGTTGACTGAATCTAGACGCTATCACTAGTAGAATCCCTAACAGAATTCGGAATACTGGCTCTCTAGCGTACGCACGTAACGATTCGTCATAGTGTTGTTCAAATGGGAATGTCAACCAGACAAGAATCCAACCCAGAAAGAGGAGAGTACTGAGTTCGACTATACGATAGCTCATCTGATTTTGAGATATAAATATGTACCGCCAAGTACCCAAGATAAGCAGGGGTGCTTATCTTTGGGACTGGCTTGGTTACTATTGTTGATCTAAGAACTCCCTTCTTGGGGGAGTTCTTAGATGAACAAGACGTTACCGGGTACTACCGCCAAGTACCCCCAGCTTAGGAATGGTCTGCTTACTATTATATCGCGAACCTAAGACGTTACGCCTGGATAGGATATGTGCTCACCTCCTTCTCCTGGATAGCAATAGGTCGCTCCATCAGTACCTTTTCAACGAACCACTTCTTATTAGTTATAACCCAGTCGATTGCACCCGATGGAACAAATCCCTCCTTTACACCGGGGCTGCCTTTACGGGCTGCAGATGGCTTCTTTGGTATTATCCGTACCAGATTTACAAGTGCGAATGCTGTAGCAAAAGCAAGTGGTATCATCCCCAATGCAGCGAATCCAGCAGCAATAAGCATACCTACCAGAATCGCCAATGGATTCGCGATATAAATACGATACTTATCGGGTACAATCTCTATATTTGCTCCCATTACAATCAATATGGCAGCGACGATCATATCGATATCTACGGGTGGTAACCAGACAGGTCCTTTGAATTGTGTTGGCGGTGGTCCTTGCATCCTTAAATTGACCTAGTAAAATCTAGGCCGGCATCCTAAATGCCAGTCAAAGGATTAACATAGTTATTTAATACAGTACGTGGGTCGAAATTATCTGGGATCTTCGCTGCTGATCCGTAGATACGGGTATTCAGATCATAGACAAATTTTAACCCCTTTGAATAGTCATTTTTGATATAGAGAAGGAAGTTGTAGTAATTTTTAGCCATATCTATATCGGACGGAGGGGTCTCGGGTGCGATGGTCGACGCCGAGCCCAGCACCTGGTTTGCTAAATTCGCCAGTTGGTTACCATCGAACCCCTCCCTTGATCTGTAGAAACGATACCAGAAGTTGATAGTCAGCAATAATACACAGACTGCTAGTACAGTGGCGGGAACCCAGGCTGGTGTTCTCATCTACGGTCTATGCCGAAGTTTTAAGGATGGAAAATCACCCCAGGAGATAGGGTGATTCTTCCAGGAGAAGATGTCGTATTGTTCAATTGAAGAGGCTTTTCAGACAAATTCGTATGATTCAGTTCTGCCTCCAATGCGATCGCAGCTAGAGAATCCTGGCTCGTCGGGCGAGAGAGGACGACTCAAGCCACGCCGAGCGAAACGCTCGAATCTGCCACCACAGGAACCGTCTGTTATTGAGCCAGATCGGCCAGCACATAGACCTAGACCCCCAGCCGAATTACTTGGCGGGTCTCCCGAAAGAAATGACACAACTACCTCTATTTCATCTTACCTTATCGGCACAGCTGATCCGGCCGAGGACTACTTCCCTTACCCGAATGGCGGTGGCGATGAGCCCGGCTTTGATAAGCAGTTTATGTTGGAACCCAACTGGTATGAACAGTTTCAGAGTCGCACGCCTTCCGTTAGTGCCGAGACTCCTCCTCTTCCCGGTGCTTCTGTAGACGGTTATAGCACTCTCTATCAACGCGTTCCCCAGAATCAGGCAAAAACCTCTGCAGTGGGGACGGATGAACTCAGGAATATGGTAACTAAAGCCGAAAGACCTGGTAACCCTGTTAACTTTGCTGGGGCTGCTGTTGGAGGCGACCCTGATCTTCAGAAGCGGATCAATGATCTATATAACAAGATTGACCAGCTGGAGATCGGGCGATCGGAGTCTAACCATATCGAGATCATACTGTTCGTCATGACAGGGATCTTCGTTCTGCTCCTACTTGACCTTCTGTTGAAGCAGGGGGCACGGGCGATCGGGTCGATTGCGACGGCGGCAGCAGTCCCTATGCGTAGCATGGGTGGTGGCTATAGTGGCGGAGGCGGATTCAATCATCCGTTCTTCTTCTGAGACCAACTTATATTGAAGTCAAGTGCACAGTGTGCAGTTAACTTTGATACAAGACGTTATATGAAGGTCACCTTTTTAGCACCGCTGTCTGGCGTCTGGCTCGGTAGATACTGATGTGTGGTCTTCTTAATCACCGGCTTTGGTTGTACCTCCGCCGGTGGTGGATTGATAGCATTCTTGAGGGTCTGTACAATAGGGCTACGTTCCTCTTTATATTGGGTGTCATGACGCTGCCATGAGATGTACAGTAGGGTAGGTGGGATATACTGAACATCGAACCTCGTCTGACGGAGGTTCCAGACAAGATAGAGGATACAGTCACGTGTATTGAATCGGGGGACACCTAGTACAAATTCGGGAACAGTGAAGAGCAACGATTTCTCGTTCGTAGGCATGCGTGCAATCACTCTGATCTTGTTATGAACCTGTTCCAGTATATTGTTATAGGTCTTAAGACGCAAGGCATCCCGTTTCTCCTGCTCATCATAGAGCGTTGTCGGATCTAATTTTGGCGGGGCCTGTGACCCAGCACTCATTGCTCCGCAGTGAGATTTTGTTAATGGGCATTATCCGCTTAAATGCTATATGGTGTCTGATAATAAGATGCTCAGACACCTTGTAATAGCAGGGGGTGGGCCTCGATGTGTAACCTTCATGGGGGCACTTGACGTACTGCACAGACTCCCTCAATTCGCGGGTGTGAAGGACTATTGGGGGAATTCGGCTGGGGCGATCCTTGCCACGCTCCTGAGTCTGAAGACTCCCTACGCTAAATTACATAGTGTCTTTACGACCATCGACTTCGCCAAGTTCAGGGATGTAGATCTCAATAATATCATGTCATTCAGCACACATTGGGGACTCGATTCCGGCGAGGCATTTGTATCAAATCTCAAATTGATGCTGGAAGAGGTGAAACCGGGTTCGTCAGAATACACTATGCAGGAGATCCCAGGTCTGCATATCGCCTGCACCGACTTGACCGACACTAAGGCAGTCATCCTGGATAGTAGATCATTTCCTACAATGAAACTGATCGACGCTTTACGTGCATCGACGTCGATTCCTTTCTTCTTCTGCCCTTTCCGTAATCCTATTGATGGGCATCTTCTTGTCGACGGGGGTGTTGCTTGTAATTTCCCCTGGATCTATCTTCCTGATGAGAGTGCACGAGCATCTGCCATCGGATTAGATTTCGCCTCTCAAACTACAAAAGAACCGACGAGTCTGGGTGAATATATACCAAAGATTCTCCACTTCAAAACACACACCTCACCGAGTCTAAAACCGACTGGTCCTAATATAATTCGCTTTACAGTTAGTGGGTTCCCTGCGTGGCATCTCAGTCTTAATCAACAGGACCGAAATGACTTATTCAATATAGGAAAAACCACCACTGAACAGTGGTTGGAGGAAGGGGGGTTAACGTGGTTGTCTACTTTACGTTCTGAGCCAGAAAGCTCTGGAAATCGCCCAGAGAGCGATCGCCGTTGTAATCACCCACCATCTGTCCGTTCGGTCCAAAGAGACGGATTGTCGGGTAACCCGCAATCTTCGGTCCCATCACAAGCTCGGGATTCGTCTCTGGGTTTACCATTGCTATATCGACCGTCTTCCCGCCGATGGTCTGTGTAGAGCCCAGTTGTGTGAACGTCGGCTTAGTGCTTTGGCAATGTCCACACCAATCAGCATAGTACATTACAAACTTGTAATTTCCTGCGCCGCTGGCGAACCCTTCACTGTTCATAGCGAAGGAGATATAGAGACGATAACCTATCCAGAGAGCGATCAGTACAAGACCTACGTAGAGTGCCATATCCAGAGGGAGGGATGTGGCCATATTGCTTCTGTGTTCTATCGCAGATTTTTACTTTGCCCTTTCAACCTAGTGCGGCTGATAAAAATGAAATAACGCCGATTCTTAGTAAGAGATGCATAATGTGGCTCTTACGAAACGGACGACGCATCCGGGTACTTCTCTATATCGATCCTTGTTGGTCTGTAGAGGAGAGATGGAGACTCTTCAACCTCTATGCAAAGGGACTAGTAGCGGGGCTTAGCAGGGAAGAGGCCGAGTCAACTGCTGCAGCGGCTGTATGGAAGAGTAAATGGCCGGCTATCACTTACCGTTAAAGAAATCCTCCACTCTGGCTGTAATTTCTCATTCTGTTGCGGCGGAGTGTTGACCTTGCCGAATTCTTTTTCGCGCGACAGGTCTTTACCCGCGGACCGGTCTTCTTACCGCAGCCCGAAGAGAACGCCGTGATCTCTTTACAGAGACCGTCAAAGGAGTTGTGTGGGGCCTCTTCCGCCATCGTCTTACAGACGTACTTCTCCATTCTGTAGAGCCAGGCCAGGACTGCTTTCTTCCCTTTATTTACGGGGGCACGACCCATACTCTGTTCGCCACGCTGCCAGGCGTATCGCCACGGCTTGAACGGTAATACGGTACCAAGAAGGTCCCACCACGCCTGAATATAGGGAATCCGTTCTTTATACGTCATCGTATTCCACTTGTTCTTCTCGTGGTCCGTACGTATTGAGTTGGGAGCCCCCTCCATTGGCGATGAGTTGGAGGATTTAGATGGCGTCGTGTTTGCTACCGAAAAGAGGAAGTCCCAGCCCAACATCTGTGTAGTGGCACATGGAGTATCGGCCCATGAGGAATAGAGTCTATGTATTTCGTCATAGGTGGGGTTACTAGTCTTAAGGAGATTCTGTGATCGTAGCTTACCATTTACATCGTTATGAATCTCATAGAGCCATCGTTCAAATCCCGTGGTTGGGACCGGACGCGTCTCATAGTACCCTGATAGAGAATACCGACAGAACTTGCACGGCAACACATATGGGAGATTTACGAAAAATCTATGCAGATCTGTCGGCTTACGCTCCTGCAGGGGTGTGGCTACTGTCAGATGTAAGAGCCTCCATCCACTTGGACCCCAGAATCGAGTATCCATATTCCCTACCATGGGCTGGCTTATAATCTATCCGCTAGTTAATGTGGTCCTGTTATTGTCTGGTTCGTGCTGATTCGGGAGCCTCTTACGTTGGTGCGACTGTTGACATGGCTCATCGGATCCGCCAGCACAACTGTGAGATCAAGGGTGGTGCTAAATATACGTCGGCTGGTGTGGCTGCCGGTCACTGCTGGAAGATATTATGTACAGTGTCCGGCTTCCCCGATTCACGGGCGGCTCTACAGTTCGAATGGAAGTGGAAGGCTCTTACACCTAAGAAAGGGGTGCCTGCCCTCAAACGCGTAAACGCCCTGATAGCACTGTTGAATTCGGAACGTTCTACATCAACTGCTGAACCGTTCACATCATATGAACCGTTGAGGGTTGAAATACATTGGTCGAGACCCGAGACAGACGTACTGGCTGCCACAGAACTGGTCCATGGTGTTGTTTTACAACGAGCCTCAGAAGCCTGATCTCTGAGCCGCTTCACGCTCTCTATTGATACGATTGTATCTACCTGCCTTTCTAGTATTGTTATTAGCGAAGTTACGATTGTTTCTGGTTGTTCTATTAGCGGCGGTCGACCAGTTTTCTCCTTTACGAGTGTTGTTCTTTTTAGCCGGACTATACGTATGTGTTTTATCATTGTAAGAGCTGTTTTTCGGAAGTATACGTTCCGCACCTGATCTATCAAACCATTTACGCTTTTTGCCGTCTTGATAGACACAAAACTTACCGGCATTAGTCTTAAAAAGTGCTATTGGCTCACCTAAATACCTTTTGGCGGCGGCATTCTTATTGGTAATACAATCAGGATCTGCAACATATTTGGCTTTTAAGAAGTTACTCAGATGAAACTTGGAGTCCGGATAATTATCACTACCATTGTTGCCGGCAGCAGGACGGTTGTTACCAGCGGCTGGGTGATTGTTACCGGCAGCAGGACGGTTGTTACCGGCAGCAGGACGGTTGTTACCGGCAGGGTGGTTATTACCGGCAGCAGGACGGTTGTTACCAGCGGCTGGGTGATTGTTACCGGCTGGGTGGTTGTTACCGGCAGCAGGACGGTTGTTACCGGCGGCTGGGTGGTTGTTACCGGCAGCAGGACGGTTGTTACCGGCAGCAGGGTGGTTGTTACCGGCAGGGTGGTTATTACCGGCAGGGTGGTTATTACCGGCAGCAGGACGGTTGTTACCAGCGGCAGGACGGTTGTTACCAGCGGCAGGACGGTTGTTACCAGCGGCAGGGTGGTTGTTACCGGCGGCTGGGTGGTTGTTACCGGTGGCTGGGTGGTTGTTACCGATAAGACTGTTGGTCCCTACACCTCTGCTAGCTCTTACTGAACCTAGCTTACCCTTTTCAGCTTTTAATAGATCATCAATACTATCTATACGACCGTTAATCCGTCTTACTATATCTATTAACGAATTAGGCATACCCCTATGTTATAGAGATAAACAAACTACCTGATCTATTGACATAAGAACTCCCTTCCACGAAGGGAGTTCTTATCTTAGATAAAAGAGGTTACTCAATAAATGGTAGAATCATATTTTAGAGGCCAAATGCTGCTGTGGAAGCCAACATAGGCCGCACCTTGTTCTCTGGTTCATACTGAGCCTTGCACTGAACGCGGGGTTCTGGGCATGCTGCGACCTGTACATCGGGGCATGCAGGGCATGGCTTAGGCTCAGGGCAGTTAACCACAGGGCAGCGGGGTCTAGGGCACGGTGGGCACTCGCCAATCTTACACGGCTTGGAACAAGATGAGATACATGGCGGGCATTTAGGAACAGATGACTTCAATACGTATTTTGACATATCAGGTGACGCGGGGCACTCAGTCTTCAACATATACCGAGTCATATCGGGCATAGCCGGGCATGGTGGTACTGTGGACTTCAATACATACTTGGTGGCGTCGGGGACTGGGCATGGGGAAGGGGCGGGGCAATTATCCGGGAGCCCTGTTGGAGGTGAGACACTCTGCGGCCCCAATGCCCTGTTCATCATCGATGGACCAACATCATTCTGCTGTCCCGATACTCTGTTCATCATCGATGGACCAACATCATTCTGCTGTCCCAATGCCCTATTCATCCTTGATGGACCAACCTCCTCTTCAATCACTAATATACCACTTGGTGCGGCGGCTGAAGAAGGAACTCTGCACCCACAAGCGGGCTTTGGTTGATTACAGACATTACACATACCGTCAGCGAAGCCCTCAACGTGCTTAGAGACCGTTCTTGCACCGAGAAGATACCCCAATAGCAATGATATAACCGCAATAAAAACAGCTGCGGATACTATGTAAGAGAATCCCCTGTTGTTTCTCATCCCTAACGAATAGGTGGAAATTTATGTCTGTGCCGCATTGTACAAAAATTTAATGTACGTGGTACATTAAACTTCGGTATTAGGATCACTCTCTATTTAGGTACCTCAGATGTAGCGACTTCACTGGGTGGGCACCCAAACATCTCGGGATACCATCCACCCCACGTATTACCCAAACGATTACAGACCATCTTGTAATTGCCGCGCCAAGAGTAATCGGGGCCCACATCATGTTCAGGATCAGCTATACATCCGAACTCCTTCGGGTCTCCTAACTCGGCTCCACGAATCTGCTTACAGAGAAATTGGGCTCGTTGTTTGTAATCTGGACCGGACTGCGTATCGGTATAGCTGGACGCACTTGCCCGATGGACTATTGTGTCTGTAGTTATCTCGGAACCGGGGCTGATATTCCAGTCATTAGAGGGAGTTGGGTCCATACTCGGCATATTTCTGTCTTGAAACGCCTCATTGAGCATTGTGGGCGCGGTGACGGGAGTGTTTATGACGGATTGATAGGCTTGTAATGGGTTGGCTGATTCCGCTATGCTACGTCTGTTATACGTAGAAATCTGTTGCTTGAGTGTATTCATCTCCAACATTTTTGCAGCTAATTCCGGACCCGATGTGGCATCCGACTTGATATCTTTAGTGAGCTGGTCGAGACGATCTAACAATCTACGTTGAATTGTCACCTTAGGATCATACGACACATGGAGGTCTAACGTTAGATCCTGGGCTGCTGATCGCAGCTGTTGGAGGAGACCAGCCGGATCGAACCCGCCGCTGGTGCCGCCGCTTGAGCCCTGTGCCGCAGGAGGCTTAGGAATCGCTGTGATTGTTGACGAGGGATTTGAGACGTCTGATAAGAATTGCGTCAGTTCCGTTTTGCTGAATGGTAGATTATCTGTGGTCAGATAACCCTTGTTGATTTTATCCAGGAGATCAGAGAGTGCCAGACGGACTCGCTCTAGTATCTGGGATCGAGCTGTCAGGTCGGGTGCCGAAGAACGGAGATTATCAATACGATTCTGCTCGTCTTGTGCTCTTGAAATAGCATACTGTATATCGGTGATAGTAACTGTGGTGCCAGAAGAGAGACTCATCGTAGGACTGGGTGGTGAGTTATTTGCGTCAGAATTTGATGGGATGTTACGTATGGCAGTAATAGCGGCCTTATATTTGTCGCGCTGACTTGTAATATAGTCAAGTGTATCTACCACTGTCTGCGTATCGATCTCTGTTTGTATCTTTGACATGTTGGCTAATGAAGTGGCATAGAGGAGACTGTAATCAACATTTGATCCAACTGAGGAGAGGTTGTTCTCGTAAAGTGTATTGAAAGCAGTCATAATATCCAAAAGGTCACTCAGATCCTTGAATCCGGCTAATGCGATACTGCTATTAGGGGTTGTGCTACCGGGTAGTGTATTCGGTATAGAGGAATTTCCTGCTGGTGTCGGGAATTGTGCCATGCTAGCCATGGGGGTTCCAATACTGTTCAAGTAATTTGACTGTAATGGTGGTGTCAGTGTTGATGGTAGACCGGGTAGCATCTGCTGTGGTGCGACTACAGGTCCGAGCATCTGCTGTGGTGCTACTGTAGGTCCGAGCATCTGTGGTGGTGCTATCACCATCGCTGGCTGTGAATTAATAAAGCCCTCTTTGCGTATCGTAAACTTTAGAGCTATGAGTATACCCAACCCTAACAGAGCGATTAGAATCAGAAGGTATTCGTACCTCATATCTCCCTGTGCTTACTTGAGATTACATCCCCAACAGGGGATCTGGTCCTTGCGAACATACATGCTCATGTCTGGCATTGGTGGGCATTGTAACGGTACTGCTGGTGCTAGTGCTGGTGCTAGTGCTGGTGCTAGTGCTGGTGCTAGTGCTGGTGCTAGTGCTGGTGCTAGTGCTGG
>Ga0164297_10001365_pt1 | contig 26136 bp, 37 predicted proteins | sample GEODES058metaG_FD_113539 | JGI IMG/M metagenome (GOLD analysis project Ga0164297, IMG submission 113539) | Dystrophic lake water microbial communities from Trout Bog Lake, Wisconsin, USA - GEODES058 metaG | ecosystem: Environmental > Aquatic > Freshwater > Lake | place: USA: Trout Bog Lake... | reverse complement strand
ATAGTAATAATATGATACAACGCAAAGTTCCGTTATATCATTATGATGACGAAACTAAGGTTCAAACAGTTACTTCACACAAGTATAAAGACTATCCAAGCAAGTTTAGTCCTAAAGACGCTGTAGAAGATCATGATAAGGCCTTGGATTATATTAGCCATGTGGTTGCCGAACGTGCCGAAGAAAAGTTTGTGGTTGTATCACATCACTGTCCAAGTGAGCAGAGTGTACATGACAAATACCGGGCAGATACCATTATGAATGGTGGCTTCCGTAGCGACCTAGATGATTTTATTAGTTATCGTCCACAGATTAAACTTTGGTGTCATGGTCATACTCATGAAGAATTTGACTATGTTCTAGGTGAAACACGGGTGGTATGTAACCCACGTGGCTATGTAGGACATGAGCCTCGTGCTGGTTATTTCCAACTAAAATATCTAGAGGTATAATGAAACACACTCTTACCTTGTCAGTTCGTAGTTGGCAAATTCTCCAAGAGCGGATCCTTGTGGACTATGGTCGCGCTACCTTGCTGATCAGTTGGCGATTAAAGGCTAATCTAGGATTCACTGTGCGCAAGCATACGGACTATGACCAAGATGGTTGGCAAATTACCACCATTCGACTAGACTTTTACGATGAACAACTACAGACCTTGTTCTTGTTACGCTACGGCGAGTTTGTTAGCAATTATGAAAATACCCAAGAATAAAGCCCTAGAACAATTACACGAAGAAGACATTTGGAGTGATGAGTGGGAAGAATGTGTTTACCGCAGTCAGCAAAATGATTGGAGTGATTATGACGAACACCCATGGGTTTGGTATATGGAAAAAAGTATACGCATAGGCGAAGGTTGGCATTTAGTTAAGATTAGTCCCGATCACAAAGACGTCACAGTTATCTACTATCTTAAATCAATAGATGCTAAATTCAAACATAGTAAAAATGAGTTTTTAATAGAAGATCATCAACACGCAATGATGGTAACATTAAAGTATGCGTAGAGTCATGGCCAGGGGAAGACAAGTGGGTAAATCAACATTAAGTTTAGCAGATCAGATGCTACAACATCAATCACAGTTGATGCAGCGTAGTATTGATCGTATGGTCATGGATGAGATTTGGTCTTTATACAAATACCGTGTAAGCAAATCATGGACTGATCGTAGGGGCCGCAAGATGCATCGTATAGCTGCCAATGATGAAGTACGCAAATGGTTAGACACAGAACACAGTCAATACGGTGTAAGTAACCCTGAGTGGTGGAAGTTTGAGAAACAAATTAACATCACTGACAAATTATTCACACTATTGGTCTTAAGGTTTGCTGAATGACTCCGTGGTTATATTTAAATGGTCTAATTAGTTCAGATCGCGCACCAGAGCACAATGAAGTATGGATGACTGCTAAGTTACAGGCTAAGTGGCCCGGTGATTATACTGTAGTTAAAGATATAGACTACCAATGGCATTATGTTGAATATAAAATGGTATTCGACAATCCCGCAGACGAAACAATGTTTAGGTTAAAATACGCATGAGAGCGGCACCAGTAGAGCGACAACAAGTAGAACAACGGTTACTCAACGAAGGGTGGCAGGCTGTTCGCATACCCAAAGTGGAAGGTGATAACACGTGGAGCATTTACAATATGACGACGTGGTGCGAGCATACTCTTGGGCTAGGCAGACCAGAACCAGGCATTATTGGGCTCGGTTTGGGGGATGTTTGGTATGCGTTTAATTGGTTTGGATATTATAATTTTTACTTTAAACATGCCAAAGATGCCACAGCATTCGCCCTGAGGTGGGCATGAGTATATTAGATGGCGCTAATGGACGTAAGTTTATAGCATCAGGACCGTTTGATCACGAGATGCCCTATTACTATATAGTAATAGCCGACATTAGTCATTGGATGAAGAATGAAAAGGCCATATATGCGTGGATGGATGAGAATTTACCCAGAGGTAGACTTCATCAAGAAGGTATGACTCTGGCATTAGAAACAGAAGAACAACTAACAGCATTTTTATTAAGGTGGGCATAATGAAGACAATATTTTTAGACATGGATGGAGTAGTAAGTGACTTTGATGCTTACGCTGAACCACTAGTGGGATTTAGAACACCAGGCGGTGTTAGGTATGATCAGGAAGGTTGGGAAAAGATTTCTGCAGAACCTAGATTATATAGTAAGCTAGAAACATGTCCTGGTGCTGATCGATTGGTAACTACTGTTCAAGATCTAGCAGAAGAATTTGGCTACGATGTTAAGTTTTTAACTGCTATCCCTAGACAAAATGATGTGCCTTGGGCATTTCATGATAAAACAGAATGGATCAAAGCACGCTGGCCTAATATCCCTGTATGGTTTGGTCCTTACAGCAATGACAAGCAACAACACTGTCGCCCAGGTGATATTTTAATTGACGACCGTCCTAGTAACATCGATGAATGGAATGCCGCAGGTGGTATTGGAATATTACACGTTAATTATAACGTAGATGAAACGCTAGTTAAACTATCTAGTGTAGTGTAGCGTTTGCTGGACGAATATTTTCAGCGGATAGTTTAACTAAGAAGTTGATAATATCTTCTATGTTAGGATTAACTTCATCATCGTCTCCTAGAGTTTCTGGAAAACTAATGCCTTTAAGTTGACCTTCAGAGTTTATAACAAAAACAAAATCTTCTGGCTGTATATCATTAAGAACATCGTATTCATCTAGTTCTACTTCTATATCTAGTTCTTCTGTAGTTTTTGCCATTACAATCTCCTTATCCCAATCCTTGTGGGCTCTTGCCACTCATTTGTGAATCTAATTCTGCTTTCATTTGAGGTAAAGCCTGTAATATTGTATACGCTGACTGTGTAGGATCGGACGAATTCGGATTAGCCTTAACTGTAGCATAAACAACATCGTAGGTGCCTGTAAACATTACCGCATAAGGTCCCCATCCATGGGATGAAGCTTCGCTACCATTTATTATTCGCCACAGATTATCAGTAGATGAATTAGCTATAGCTTCTATGGTTACTGTACCACCACTGGTACGTTGGAAATCTCTAGAAACTGTAATTGGATATGCCACATTTGTTGCGCCTGGTTCGGGTGGTGGCGGAGTAGTCTGTACTGGAGGAATACCGTTATCAGCAAGTAGTTTATTATTCTTACCTTCTGCTAGACTGGCTTTAATTGCTTCTCCACCAGGAGTTGCTGTATTAGCTAAATTATGCAGTATATCAGAAACGCCGCTACCGCTGGTGTCTGCCCCAAATTTATGCAGACTTTTAGCAAAGCTCATCGAAGTTCCGAGCGTATTTGGTGGCGGGCTAGTTAAATCAACACCTGCAACATTCGTTATCAGGTTTACCGCTCCTGCAATCGATGTAGATAGCAATGCTATAGCACTTGCTGCATCAGTTGTAACAGTTTTTAAAAAACTAGTAATACTAGGACCACCTGCTAGATGCTGAGTAAAGTCAGTCATATTAGGTAATCCCAATGGACCACTACCAGAGCCTGTCATTACATTTAGTGTAGGTTGATTTTTTGTTATTAAACTGTTTAAACTAGGAAAGGCCGCTGTGTGTAATGGTGTCTGAACTGACTGGATTTGATTAAATAATGACCCAGCGGCACCTGCATCTTTTAATGTTCCTGCACCTATATCTGTTAGATGTGATGTTAACCCACTAACACCTCCCGTTAATCCAGCAATTGCAGATGGATCAGCTAGTTTAGTCGGATCACCTAAATCTTTAAGATTTTGAATGCCGCCTGTTAATGAAGGTAAACTTTGTCCAGGCGATAGTGATGCTCCCATGGCTGTACTAGGTGTACTAAAACCAGTAGTAGTAAGACTATCTGCCGCAGATGTACTATTGCCTAGAACCAGTGTGCCTGCTTGCGAAGCAAACAAGTTCTTTTGTGTTTTACCAGCATTGGTTAAATCAGTACTAGCAGCATTTGCAGAATTTAATGCTGATTCAACGTCATTATTTCTAAAATTAACTAACTGTAGTTTAACAGCATCATCAGGTAACGGTGATATTTCATTTTTAGAAATGTTATTTGCATCTGTAAAACATTGTTGGAAATCTTGATATTCGGGTCCTAATATTGTAGGTTTAATTGCTGTATATTCTGCAAGACTTGTAGTACTTTGTATGAGAGGAATAGCCGTACCGTGTACCCAATCTACCCAGTTGTTTGCTCTAGTAATAATATCCTGTAGTTCAGCTAGAATAGCATCAGCATTACTATCCCCTGTAGATTCAGTAGCGGCTATCTCGGGTGCTACATCAAATTGGTCAGCTACAACACTTAAAGCACTAGGGTCAGTAATGCCGCTCATTACTTGATTAATCTTGTCTGCGTATATAGGATTATCTAGATCATCTATAGGCACACCTGCATCAGCTAATCTTCTATTAACACCTGTGGCATTGGCTAGTTTATTATCAGTTAACGATTTAACTAATCCAAGACTACTACCAAAATCCTTAACATCGCCACCATTGTACATAGTGCCTGTGGCCTGCATAAGTGCGCCAGCCGCTGGCAAACTACCTAAAGCATTTGACATGCCACGATCTGCAGCACTGCCCATGTCAGTAATACCTGGGCCAAGATCACTATAGTTCATGTTAGCCATAAAGTCAGATGCTTTACGTAGCTCTTGCGAATCTTGTATATGACCATGAAGTTGACTAAAGAAACTACCAAAAGCCGCATGATTTGGCGAACTACCAAATCCCATGCTAGTATGAAATGAAGTTAAACTAGACAGTGTAGCTGTTGCAGCCGCACTATTTGCATCAGCTACGTTTGCTGATATTGTCTGTAACTGTGCTACTACATTGGCCACAGACGGTGCTAAACAAAGTGCTGAACCTTGATTAATTCCAATCATTGCGGTTAATGTAGCAGGCGTTAGGGCCGATGCAGCTTGCCCTAACGTAGTTTTTTGATTTTCAGCTATTACAGTGCTAGCTTGCCCTGTAACAAGGCTTATATCGTGTTCAGACATTGTTTATTCCTAGGTAATAATGCCACTAGCTGCCGCAGGTTTAATGCCTGTTGTAGTTTGGATGTAGTGATTTTCTACATCTTTAATTGTTGGCGAGTGTAACATCACATGACCTTTGTCAACGGTCATACTCTTATTTAAGTCACTTGTGAATAGGCTTTGAATCAAACCAATGCCATTGGCACTTGGAATTACAGTGCATGGTCTGCTGACTGTAAAACTAGTTGGTGTATCTTCTACAATTTTAGCGACGATTTCGTCACCGTTTACTAATTTGAAACTTACTATTGTATCTTTATCATATGGTTTATTTGTTAACATCAGTCGCTCCTATGCGTTCTTGAATTTGATCAGCGTTTAATCGCGCCAATCCTTGATATCCACCTTCCACTAACAATTTACCATTGTTGTAGATCTGTGGGGCTGTGCGGTGACCTTCATTGATCAACCATTCACGTGCTTCTGGATTCTCATCGATTTTAATTTCTTCGAATTCAAATCCGTTAGTCTTTAGATAATGCTTGGCTTTGTCACAAAACGGACAATTGTTTTTTGAATATACTGTTAACATCTTTTCTCTCTTATAAACTTGGTAATGCGTCATAGTCAATACTATCGCCCATTACACCAATGACGTAGTTAGTTGACTCTGATTCTTGTAGGGCTGTTTGTTTTTTGCTGGTATCGCTGTGCTTGTTAAACCAAGGAATAGGTGTAGTCTTTGGCGCTGGGCTTTGATATTTAATGCCTACAGCTTTTAAGGCATCTACGGCTGTATAATCAACAAAATCCTTTAAAATATTGGCATTTAACCCAATAACTGGACCTTTTTGGAACAGATAATCGGCCCAATCTTTTTCTTCCTTGATAACGCTCAAATACATCTGATATACTTCTGCTTCACATTCTACTTTAACAGCAGCAAAACGTGGATCTTCTTTGACCACTTGATTGATCAAGAACGCTGTCCACTCTTTGTGTAGTAACTCGTCTTGTAGAATCAAGCTGATAATGTTACCGTTACCAATAAAGATCTTGTTTTCAACCATGGCCAAACTGGTAGCAAATGATACCATAAAGCGGAATGCTTCTAGGCCGTAGCTGGCATGTAGGGCTAACCAAATAGCTTTGATGTGATCACGTTCTGCCACAGTTTCGCCCATTTCTTTGCGACAGTTAATAACATGTAAGGCATCATAATAATCACCAATATTACTAGCCATACCCACAATTTCTTCAGTATCGTGTATAGTATTAAACACATCTTTAGGCACATTATAGATATTACGAATAATATGACTATAGCTCTTACTGTGAATGTTAGTTTCGAAGAAACTCCAGTTACTGATCAGTGCTTCTAGTTCCGGAATACTTACTACAGGGCCAAATACTTGATTAGGTGCGCGACCTTGTAGGCTGTCTAGAGCTGTTTGACGTAATAAGTTACTGGTAAAGATATGTCGCACTGCTTCACTAGCATCTTTAAAATCGTTAGCATCTTTAGTTAGACTAACTTCTTCTGGTTGCCAAAAGAATCCTCTGGCTGTGGTTTCAAAGTTAGCAATCTTATTATACTTAACTTCTTCAAAGCGTTGGATAGTTACAGGACCTGCTGGGTCAAGGAACATCTTACGTTGTAAATAGTTTGTTTTAGTACTTAAATTATATTGTTCTTTACTCATAGTTTACAGCTCTCGCAATCTTCTTCGATATATTCTTCTACTTGCACAGTTTGTGCTGGTGTTTCTTCTGCTACCGCTTTACTACCTTGTTTGTTAATCAAGCTATAATAAAATGTTTTAATACCCCATAATTGTGCCTGCATTAAATTTTTAGCAATTAGCGTAGTTGGTACTTTACGATCAGCCCAATGTGCTGGATTATAGAATGTATTAGTACTAATACTTTGGTCAACGTAAGCTGCAATAACAGCCGCTGTCTTTAAATATGCGTCACAATCTTTTTGTTCCCACATCAATTGATATTTGTTTTTTAGTTTATTATATTCTGGAACAACTTGAATAAACGATCCTGCTTTTGATTCTTTAACACTGATTAGGCTCATTGGCATTTCAATACCGTTAGTTGAGTTAATAACAACACTTGAGCTTTCAACTGGTGCTACTGCCATTAGGGTAGCGTTACGTACACCATATTGCTTCATATCAGTACGTAGAGTTTCCCAATCTAACTCTGGTGTAAAGTCTGCTAGTTCATTAGCACCCTTGGCACGTAATTCCCAAGGAAACACACCTTGTCCATAACGTGTTTTTGCTGAATCTTTACAAGCACCGCGTTCTCGAGCTAACTCAACTGTGGCTTCTGTTAGGTAAAATGCCTGATGCTCCATCCATGATTTAACTTCTTGTAGGGCATCCTTTTCACCATACTTAAAACTACGTTTTGCGTGCCAATAAGCAAGGTTAGTAATACCAATGCCCAAAGGTTGTATTTCATCGTTAGACAATTTACTTTGAATACTTAAGAAATCCTGGTAGTCAAGTATATTACACAAACTGCGCTGAAGAATGCGACAAGCTCTGCGCATATCTTCGGGGTTTCTGAACGCTCCCCAATTGATAGACCCAAGCGTACACAAAGCGATACGACCATTATCATCATCCAAACGCTTGAATGGCTTAGTAGGTAATAGAATTTCACAGCATAAATTTGACTGATAAATTGTGTGGTATTCTGGATCAAATGGTCCTTGGTTCATTACGTTGTCAATAAACACAAGATAGATACGTCCAGTATCAGTTCTCTCCTTGAGTATGCCACCTTTGAATACTTCTTCTGCACTCATTACTTTTTTACGTAGATCTCGACGACGTTCATACTTAACATAAAGCTCTTCGAATAGTTCTGCATTGCTATAGAATGCTTCATATAATTCTGGTACTTCGTTAGGATCAAAGAATGTAATGTTTTCTTTGTTCTTAAATCTACGCCAGAAGAAGCTAGATAACACTACGCCATAGTCCATATGACGAACACGGGTTTCTTCTGTTCCTTGATTGTTTTTCAACACAATTAAATCATCAAACTGATGATGCCAGATAGGGTAAAACACAGTAGCTGATGCATTACGTATGCCGCCTTGACTGCATGAACGTAAATCACCAAACCACTTCTTAAGGAAAGGAATCATACCCGTGTGCATGATCTCTCCGCCTCGTATAGGACTCCCTAAGGGGCGCAAACGACCTATTTCTAAACCAATACCAGCACGCTTACTTGCGTACTTGGCCATCATTTCTCCAGAAGCGAAGATGCTATCCAAGTCGTCATCACTGCGAATAAGCACGCAGCTACTGAATTGTTTAGTCGGAGTGCCAAGTCCAGCAAGTACAGGAGTAGCAAGAGTAAAAAGACCATCGCTAGCCGCATTATAATATTCCTTGATAAATTTTAAACGTTGACTAGGGTTTTCACTGTGGAAAACTGTAGCGGCAGCTACTATATAACGTATTTGTGGTGTTTCGTAAATTTCTTTGGTGGCACGGTTACGTACTAGATATTTTTCAATTAGTTGTTCAATAGCTGCGTATGAATATTGCTCATCTTTTTCATGCTCGAGCATATCATTCATTTTGTTCCATTCTTCTTCTGTATACCAAGTAAGCAACTCTGGTGTATACAAGCCAACGTCAACATTTTTCTTAACAATATCTAATAGATGTGGCACTTGATAGTCACCGTATACATCCTTACGTAGCATTGATAGGCGTTGTTTGCCTGCTACATACTGATAATTAGTATGGCCAACATCAGGATCGTGTTCTATATCAATTAGGTCTACGGTAGCACGTAGGGTTAATTCATCAATTTCTCTAGTACTGATCCCATCGTAGAAGTGTGGCTGTGCTTTGATCTCGATCATCGATTGACTTACGTCTGCAATTCCTGCACATACTTTACTTACTTGGGCTTGCCATTTACTTACGTCTAACGGGACGATGGCTCCGCTGCGTTTTTTGACTTGAATGTTGCTCACTTGATTGCCTCTTTTTAATACTTGTCTAATTGTAAATCTTTACTTGAATATTGATACAACAAATCTAACTTTGACTCTTCAATCTGTTTTGTATTTACTATCTCAAACGGATAGTAATTAAGAATATATTTCCCACCATCGATCCATGCTAAATTGTATCTATTCTTTTCTTTGTAATCATAATAGGTGCGGAACTCTACATCAACTGATTTATGACCAGTAAAATATATAGTATATATGATTCCTAATGCTTTAGCAATGTCGCAATAGTAGTTTTCGGCTAATAAAGTCCAAGGATCCGGCCAGATAGAAGGATTACTAGGATCTAAGTAGTAAGTAACAAATGGAGCTGTACTCCACATTTGGTTTAATTCAAGAATAGCTGTGGGTAGTGGTAGATCGCTTAAATGGTGGCGAATGTCTTTCCACTGCGCCAGTCTATCATTAACTCGCAGATTCCAAAAATTTGTCCACATAATTAAAGGGCTGTATAACTGTAAGTAAAATTACCAGTAAACCCAGTGCTGGTTGTTGTATATCCTAATACAGCAACATTAGTCACTGTATTTCCTGTGAAGTATAAAGAAACACCAGTAGCTGATGTTTCAGAATAATTATCTTCGTATTGAATGGTAGTACCTAAATAATTTGAAACTTTAATTACACCGGTACGTACAGCGGTATTTCTTGATATATTATAGTTAATAATTTGGCCAGTTAATGAAGCTATAGAAACATTGCCAATATTAGCAATACTAGATTGGTTATCTAATAGCGATACAGTAGCTGGTTCTAAGTTACCAACAATAGAAGCTATATTAGATACAAATGAATTTAAGTTAGCAATGTTGGCACTTAGAGCTGCAATACTAACACCAATAGCACCTGCACTATATTCAGTTAAAATTTCAGTAACACCAGTAATTGGGGCTCCTTCTTGTAGAGTGCCTTTACCAATGAATAAACGTTGACTATCAACACACCAACCAAATTCACCTGTGTCTAGAGCTGGTAGGTCTTCGGTAAGACCACTGCGTACTTGTATTTTGCTAACGGTTATAACTGCCATAACTTTACCTTAGATATATTCTTATATTTATACTAATTTATAATACTGTTCAACTCTTTCTAACCACTTATTAGTCCAATGTTCCCAATCTGCACCTTCTACAGTCCATGTTTGATATTGTACATCCTCGTTGGGTTTAGGGGCCACTGCCATTAGGATAACACCTTGTTGTATATCAGTTCCGTAGGTTTCATTGTGTGCTAGACCGTATGCCGCTAACTGGAGAAAATAGTCTTCAATCCATTCGGTTTTCTTAGGTTTATTGGTCTGTTTGTAGTCTAAAATGGCAGGTTTTGACTTGTAAACTCCGCAGGCGTCAGTAGTACCAGCGTAGAGACCGCTAACGTATAAAGGAACCTCAATACCCCAAATTTCGTCAACATGTACCAGACCTTCGTTAATAACAGCTTTGGCCATGCGATGTGCCTGTTGACTGTAGGGATTGGTTCCTGGATCATTTAATATTCGATTGTTCTGTACATAATCCTCTAAAAACTTGTGCATACGTGTGCCACGACCGGCGGCTTCGGTGGTAATTTCCTGTGCTTTCTTTTCGCCAACTGACTTACGCCAATTGTTAAGTGCTTCACGTTTTTCTTGGGGTTTAGTACGGTCTAGAATAGTAGTAACGCTTGGAACCTTACTACCGTCTGGTAAGCAATAGTGACGTTTGCCATCTACTGTTTCTCTGTTTATGGGGGTGTAGTCGTATCGTTTAATTAGCATATTATTAGTATATATGCTAGTTAAACATTAGTCAACTTTTATACAGCAAATGATGATCCGCAACCGCATGTACTTTGAGCATTTGGATTTTTAATACTAAAGTTACTACCAGCCAGGGTTTCAACATAGTCAATCTCAGCGCCTTGTAGATATTGACTGCTCATGCTATCCACTAACACAGCGATATCTTCAATTTGAATTTCAAAATCTTCTTCGTTTTTTTGATCATCAATAGTAAAGCCATAGCTGAATCCACTACAGCCACCACCTTGTACAAATACTCGTAAGCGACTTGTACTAGGTTCGTCACTCATAATTTCTTTAATTTTCTTAACTGCGTTTGGTTGTATATTAATTAGTTCCATTTTGTTTTTTCCTATAATCTTCTATTGCTGATTTAATTGCATCTTCTGCTAATACACTACAGTGTATCTTTACCGGCGGTAACGCAAGTTCTTCAGCAATCTCACTATTCTTAATCGCTTGAGCTTGGTCAAGCGTGCGGCCCTTAAGCCATTCAGTGACGAGGCTCGAACTAGCAATCGCACTTCCGCATCCGTAAGTTTTAAACTTTGCATCAGTGATAATGCCATCATCTACCTCTATTTGTAATTTCATAACATCACCACAAGCTGGCGCACCTACCATACCAGTGCCCACTTTGGGTGAATTTTTGTCTAAGCTACCTACATTTCTAGGATTTTCGTAATGTTCTAATACCTGCGCTGAATAGGCCATACTAAATCTCCAATAGTTGACTAATATACTACACTATTTATTATTCGTTGTCAACCAGTGTGCAGGAAATCGTACTTGATCTAACTCTTCTTCTTTAATTTCTTTAATTTCAAATACAGGTTTGGACATTTCTTTATATTCACCTATTGCAGAATGCCATGTTAAATCTTGTGGGCAGAACTCACACTGTAGAATGTTTTCATCTTTGGTTGCAACAAAATCTTGCAGGTCCTCTTCAGAACAATCTGCTGTTAAAGGTCTGTAACTATATAGTAATTCACGTTGTCTATCATCCAATCTAAGGTCAAATTGTTTATCAAATTCAGGAAGGCCGCTCATGGCAGGGCATTTATACAATTTACCATTATACATAGTATGATCATGTTTCATATCACAGGCATTAAATGCGTTTATAGCATTACTATTGTGCAGGATCCAATGATCATCTTGTTTAATCACGGTACTTTGATGGAAAGTAAATGCTTCTATCGGTCCTGCTAGGGATTTCCATTGTTCTTTTAAAGCATCTGCTGTTTCTGGATTATGCAGACTTAGCCCAAATCCAACAGCATATTCATCCCATAATTTTTTATATTGAGGTTTGAAGTACGTACCGTTTGTTTGTATCATAATCACAGCATTAGGCCATAGTCTGCGCAGATTAGCACACCATTTTTCTAAGTCAGGATTAAGGGTAGGTTCACCACCTATAATAGTAATACGTGGTAAATCTAATCGTTTACTCCATGCTTCGTATTCAGCTGCATGATCATCCCAATATTGATGGCCCTTAAAGTGCAAATCATTGAAACGATTGCATCCACGACAGGCGAGATTACATACATTGGTTATATAGAATTCTACTACAGGAAATATCTTGATCATCTAGTATTTAATACTAGAATATACTCGAGTCGCGTTTTTTACCAGCACGCTTAGCCATATCACTTACAGTGTCTACTGGTGCTTGGGTAGGATCACCTTCATTAGGTGGAATTGTTGTAGTTGCTTCGTCGTCTTCTTGGTCTGCGTCAGGACGAAGCTCTACATAGTCTTTATTATAACTCTTAATTAGATTTTTTACCGCTGGATTGTCTTCGCTAGCAGCTACTAGCGCATCATAGTTAAAAGTCTTATCAGTGTTTAGAACCATGTTAATAAGACTTTGTGTACTAATCTTTGCTAGTTTGCTTTGATCTTTATAACGATTACGAATTAACTCCAGAGCTGTTGTTAAGTTAGCTTCTGGAGTGTTTACTGGACTATGTAATAATTCGTTAATTTTCACGATTAGCGACGTTCACGACCAAGTTCTTCTGCGCCGCCTACAGCAGCATCAGTTGCAGCAAAGCCGTCTGACTCAGGTTCTTCTTGATCGAAGTCGCTTGGTGGAGGCAATTCTCCGCCCATTTCTCCGCCCATATCTGGTTCGCCACCTAAATCCATTGGCTGCGGAGCTTGACCTGTTAAAATACCTACGCCACTATCAACACCTTCGCGTGCAGCTTGTAGATTTTGCATTAATTGATCTAGCGTACTACCGACCGCTTGTTTAAAGCTATCAGCTTGCTCATTGCCAATTTGGTCACGGATGCTGTCAAGCAATTGTGGAAGTTGTTCATTTTGCATTTTACCAACTTTCTCAATTGTATCTTGAATACTGTCAACCATATCTTTAGCAGCTAGTAATACTTCAGCATTACCAACTTCACCTTCGTTTAATTGGCGGCGACTTTGTTCTAACCATGCTGAAAGTCCCTCACGAACAGTTAGTAATTCCATATAACGTGGATTACGTTCTGCTGTGTGTAGGTTTGAGCTATGACGAATCTTGTTTAAGTTAGCTTCAATCGTTTCACTTAAACGTTCTGCTTTTTCAACAGTCAATTTATCAAAATTAATAGAAAAACCAAAACGGCTTTCCATTAGTTTGTTAATCTTTTTAGGCGATTTAGATGCCATTTCTGATAGTTTCATGGGTAATAGGTCCTAATTACAGTTTTATATATTTAGCCAGATTTAGATTTTTCTTGATTTCTTTCTTTGCCTGGGCAACTCTATTCATTGTTTCTTGGTAACGAGTACTATAAAATTCCTCGCCCCATTGATCTTCATTTTGCTGTGCTTTTTTATAGCGAATACGATATAAGGCCGCATCAAACTCTAATCTATTTAGTAGACTATCTGCCTCTTTAATATTATGTGCTAGTTGGTATTGTTGCTTATGTAGTGCTATGCAATAGAATATAGCATCTTTGCGATTAAAGAAATTAAATAATTGCGAACTACCATCCATAACTTGCCAGGTTTGTTCGTTGATTTTTACCACACGATAACGACCCACCAGGACATCTGTGCCAATCTGATAGCATAAAGGTAAGTCACTAGATACTGTTGTGATCTTTTCAAGTTCTTGTTGGGTAAAGCGTTTGATTTTTTCTACATCAAACGTTTCATTAGCGGATTCGTTTTTTGTAGTAGATTTTGCCATTTTCGTTGGTGCGTAGTAGAACATCTTTATTTGTTAATTGATTAGCCAGCACCTGCTCACGTTCATCTAAGTGAGATTTGGCAATAGGGGTATCACCAACAAAACGTTCAAGCAATGTTGCTTCTTCGTTATTGATGGGTAATTGTATGTTGTTGATCAGTTCTACTATCTTCATAGTAGTATTTATTACTTGAGAAACTCGTGGCCAAGATAACCAAGGAGTGCTGAAAGGAGTACGCCAAGAATAGTAACTGTCCAACCCATAACATTTGTGCTACGGTTTTCTAGTTTAGTTTCAAGACTGTCTTTAATATTGATAAGATACATTTCCATCTTATCCATACGTTGTTCAAGGTTGTTTAGTTTCGTATCCAAAGCGCCGTACCTCACAGCACATATTTCAACGTGGGCTTCTAAACTCTTCTTCTCAATATTTGTAGGTGTGGTCACCGCTCGTCTCCTCAACGATGCCGTCTACTATGCCTTGATATTATGCCTTAATATGTGCCTTAATGAATGCCTGTAGCATCAAGTAATATTTATTAATTACAGCAAAGTTTTAAAGTATATGTTATTCCAAGGACCTTTGGGATAGAAAAAAGGGCGTTCTGGTTTGGCTGTTTCTGTTAGACCCAGGATAATAGGAGTAATGTTAAAATCATATTTAACAAGTCCAAACTTATCAGGCCCTTCTTGATAGATATCAGAATATTCTACTGAGAATTTAAATGTCCAAATACTGTGCTGTCCGCTATAATTAATTCCAAAATTATAGCCATTAGTAACATCATCTTTAAGTTGCCATGTGCTGATAATTGTAGGTTGAGTGCGTAGGCTTAGAATCTGTTGTACAGTTTCCCAATTGCGCTGTTGATTGCGCTCTAGCGCACGTTCAGCGGTATGATTAGTTACCCCTGTTGGAGTAACGTCAATTAACGTAAAACCTTGATATAGATATTGATTAGTCACTAGGTATTTATAGACAATAAAAAAGCCCTTATAAAAAGGGCTTTTTCTATTCAATAACTAATTGTTTAGATTAGTATGTGAATGCTGTTATAGTTGCACCTGCTACACCAGAACCATTGATTACAGTGTTAGCGTATGCTTGTAAGCTGTAAGCACCTGTTGAAGCTGCTGGAGCTGCACCAGATAACGCTACGTGGAATAAGTTACCTGATTGCGGAGCACCTAAAAGCTCAATAGAACCAACTTGCTCAATAGCTAAAACTAATTTTTCATAGTCTGAACCAGCTGCTAAGTAGTTTAAGTTTGTACCGTTACCATATGTGTATAATGAAGCTGATGTAACTGTGTAGTGTGTAAGTTGACGACCTGTGATCTGAGCATTACCTGCTGAAGAACCGTCTGCTGGACGTGAACCACCGTTTACACGGCTAATTGTTGTTGCTGAAGCTACCATAATATTTCTCCTAAAATAATTTTACGCTTATTGCGCTTAATATTATTTAGCCTTTTGATAAAAAATTAGTTCTAGAGAAGGTTAAACGATCAACTAATTTAACAGCGCCACCATTGTGACCTATAGCCACAAATCCCTCTGGCGCTGTTACTCGATAACCGTCTGTGGTCTTTTGGAATGTACCAATACCTTCAACTTGATTTAGTTTGTGTATTAGCATGAGTTTTAATTCAATGATGCGTTTGTATGTAGCAATAACACCTAATAGGTTATTACTGTTGTCTGCGATCCAATCTTCACGTGCTTTGATCTTAGCTACACGAGCCTGTGCCGCACGACCTTCTAAACCGCCACTTAATTGTTCGATACCTTTCATCATTTCTAATTCATAATGCTTAATAAAGTTCTTTAAGAACTGCAAAGGTTCACCTACATGACTGCCACTGCGTATCTGCTGATTAATGAAAGGTTTAATCATACGACTAAATTCTTTATCTTGTAGAACAATATCAAAACGTTGTTGGCCTAATTTGTTCATTGTGTCAAGTGTAGCATCTAGATTGCGTTGTATCTTAGTATTTTCACTAGGAGTTAGACTTGCTACACCTGTGTAGTCTTTGTAGGTAGCATCATCAAACCATACGTTTTTAGTTTGTGTAAATCCGCCGACATTAACTCCAAACTCTGCAGTCATTGTGTCAATTGATTCACCTGTATAGCTAGTATGGAATATAATACCAATCTGTGCGGCAGCAATGCGCTGCCCTAGATGGCTTTTAACTGGCACCGCATAGGTAATTGTATTTGGAGTAAACACATAGCAATCTTCTTCGTTAACATTAACTACTGTAAGATCTCCCGGAGTGAACATTAGGTCACCTTGCACAACTCCGCCAATACGTAATTCGCGTAGATATTTTAATGCGGCTTCCAACATTGCTGATAGTGTAGGTTCGTGGCCATACCATTGTTCAATATCTTTGGTTGATTTACAGCGTTTAGGTTGTGCTTTGGAAAATACTGACTTAGTGCCAACAAAGAAACGACCATCTTCTGGATCTGTGCCACAGATAATTGCTGGGCTACCGTCCCATTTAACCGTTAGCTGTGTTGTTGTACCTGTGCCTTCTGCTAGCATCTGACGTAGACTGTCGATATAATTTAGTGCTTCTTGTGCGCCTGCCCATCCCTTGTTAAAGATAAGATCTTCAAGATGCTCAAGGTGTGTGTTCTTACTTTCTGTAAGTAACCATTGTGGGGTTTGTTTCTTAATTTCGTATAGTTGCATTATTTTGTTGCTTGTTGTTGTTGCTGTAATAGTGCTTCGAGATGCGGTACGTCTGCATCTACTACAAATCCATCGCTACCTTGTTCGTCGGGTGTAGTCCATTGCCCGTCACTCCATTTGTCTGCTTTAATACCTCGTGGAGTAGTTACTGTTGCGATTTTAGTAGCATCAGTTGGTATATTTTGATTTGTTTTTTTAATTTGCGTAGGTTGATTAAAAGATGTGCCTGTTAATGCGCCTGCTTGTTGGTCTAAGAATGCTGATGTTGACTGTGGTGGCATTTTACCAGTTTTTTGACTTACCCACTCACCTCGATCATTTAAACCGTAGTCTTTACCTTGATATTTAAGAATGATAGGTTCTTGACTAACTAGAGTAACACCGGGTGCCGCATTAGCTTGTGGCTGTTGTTGGTTATTTTGGGCGGCTTGTTGTGTTGGATTTGCTTGTCTTTTTGCAATTTCTGCACCAAGCTCTTTTTGTCCATAAGTCCCGCCACTCTTTGCGGCTAATTTAGCAGCATTGGATAATTCGTCATCTGACATTTTACTAAAATCCGGCTTACGTCTGGTTGCCATAAAATTTAGTTGTTGTTGTACAGATTTTGGAGCAGGAACAGTTTTACCAGTGGCCGGATTAACTAGGCCCCATTGTTGACCTAACCATTGATACTCATTGCCTTTATATTTAATATTACCAGCTTTGCTTGGCTTAAGATTGTTGGCTTGCTTAAATGATTTTTTGATGTCATCTACTGCACCAGGAGCAACAAAGTCTGCAGCACCCTTAAATACACCTTGGCCTACACCCTTGGCCATATTACCAACGTTTTTCCAAAAACCTTCAATGATTACTTCTTTAATCTTCATCTCTTAATTTCCTAACGCCGCGAGCAAATTTACTAGGATCTTGTCCTTTGATAGCATTAAGAAGACGGCGTTCTAATTCGCCAGCTGTATCTGCTTCGTAATTTTCGCGAATATACTTAATTAAGTTAATTGCGCCATTGATAATATTGTTAGCACGACTTTCTAGGAGATTATCCTTGTCCTTATGTGTTAACAATTCATCCAGTTCTGAAAGAATGCTACGAGTGCGCTTTTGCACAATAATTACTCCAATTTAGTATATTTATTCAAAACCGCAGTTGTCATCGCAGACAACCAATCTGCCAGATTCGAAATCATTTATGGACCATGAACTTTCGATTTGTGTGAACCATTCAATACAATTTTCTAAAGAATAATCTAAAGCATTATTACTGCTAATAAGTGGAGATATTTGAGCATTAACTGCCTGAAGATATTCACCGTGACCATATGTTTTAGGACTGAAACCAGTATAACAACAAGGGTAAACATCACCTGTTGCACTTATATAAATCGACTTTCTTTTCTTAGTCTCGCAACTAATTTTAGATTTGCGTACTAGTGTTATATCTTCTAATAATACTAAGTCTGTTTTCTTTTTATTAAAGAGAATATCAAAATTAGTTTCACCTCGATAATATCCCAACACATGCGTTAATTTTCCATGTTTATCAAATACAGGTCCTGCGTTCCTTCCATAGTCTACCAGATCAAACCTCATACCCATTTCTTCTGCCATAGCACGACATTGTTCTATTTGGTGTTCATTGAAATTAAATTTAATCATTTTCCACACAGCATACCCGCCAGCATCAATGAAAATCCGAGCATTATTTACAATGGTAGACCAACTAGTGTTTTGTCTGTATAAATGATGTGTGTCTTCTAATCCATCTAAACAAAATGAAACCATAACTCCAGCTTTTGCTATTCGTTGCCAAAATTGAGCATCTCTAGCAGATCCGTTGGTGCTTATTTCTAACGTCAGTTCGGAATTACAAGATCTGAAATATTCAACAATGTCTGGAGTTTCTGGATTCATAACAGCATCACCAAAATTGCCATTAATCCATAATCGATTTAATTGTTTAAGAAAATCTGGTTTAAAAATTGTCTTACATTGTTCCAAGGTTAAATTTGTTTCAGTATATCCGTCATTATATGGATAACCTCGAAAGTTTCTAGGGCACAAAGGACATCTAGCATTACACAGTGAAGAGATTTCTAGATGTACATCTCTAATTTCACTATAACCTATCATTCTGACTTCTTCAAGCCGGCTAACATACTCTTGAGTTTACTACTGTCAACAGTGGCATTCACTTTTGGAGCATCTGTAGATTCCTTAACTGTACTACCTGTCTTAATTTGGCTTAGGATGTTTGCAACTCCACCATTCCCGGCATCATCACTGGCACCACTGTCCGTAATGCGCATAGTATCGATATCATAATCTAAGTCAATTTTCTGACCCACACCAGTTGAACTACGTGACTTCATACACTGAATTTGATAACGTCCACGTTCACGCATTGCACGTGACGTAAAGATACCGAACACATTATCTGCTGTATTAATTTTACTTAGACCACCAGCAATATGACTGTGATCAAATTCAATTTCTTCCACAGCACCGCGATTAAGTTGTGATGCGGTTACAAATAACACATTAAGTTCTTTTGCTAGATTACGCAATTCTTCACTTACATATTTGTCCTTAACAAACAAGTCATTTGGACTAACTTTAGCACTTACAGGCATGACCAAATCCAAGTAGTCTACCATAACAAAATCAACTCGTTTACCAGTTTGAATCTGATATTCTTTCAAATATGCTCTAATGTCGTTGACGTTTGACTGTGCTGGGAACCCTTTAATTTGATAGTTACCCGCTTTCTTACTTACTAGGCGCACTTTCATTGTAGTTGTGTCAATATCTTTACGGATATCTTTTGTGCCCATGCCTGTAAGCATAGCATCTGTTCTAAGTGCGCAAAGTTCTTCACTCAACTCTAAACTTACATACACTCCACTCAAACCCTGTTGTAACCAGCTAAGTGCAATGTTCATCATAACTAATGACTTACCAGAACCAGAGCCACCAGCAAAGATGTTTAGTTCACCGCGACTAAATCCACCATATAATAGCTTATCAAGTTGTGGCCAACCTGTTGATACCTGGCCACCGCTGTTGTAATACTTTTCAATACGTAGTTTAGGATCAGCAAAGTAATCTGTACCCATGTCTTTGGTCAAGCTAATTTGTACAGCATCTTTGATTAATTTTTCTACAGGATTGTAATCACCCTTTTCCAACATGTCTGCGGCTTTAAGAATAGCACGTTCAAGTTCTTGACGTTTAGTAAATCCCTCAAACTCATTCATAAACCATTCATAATGGCTTTCATTTAAATCTGGTACATGTTTTAGATCAGTGCCAGTAACTGCCTTGACCTGTTCAATAGTAGGCATGGCTCTGTGCTGATCTGTATGTTCTTTGATAAATTTAGCCACTTCACGTAGACTGCGATCAAAGTTTTCTGGATTGTAGATGTTCTGTACACGCACATAGCTCTGTGCGTCTTGTAGCATCATTTCAATAAAAAGTTTTTGTAAATCTAGTGAATAGTCTTTGCTCATACTTTTCCGCAATTAAACGTGCAATATACTGGTTTAGTTTCTTCTAATGTTTCAAAAAAGTTAACGGTTTTTGGTTCAGTTAAAATTTTTGATAGTGTAGTTTTACTTATATCATACAAATCTTTATTTTTATAAAAATCACTTTTATAATAAAAACGGTAATCTCCTGCCCAACAACAGGGAGAATAAAACCCTCTAGCAGATACAAAATGCATCGAATTTGATACTTTACATATCGGACGAATATCTAATGTTGAACCACTTAGCCAATTTTTTTTAGATTCATTTCTGTTTCCGACATGAGCTCCATTATACAACACCTCGGTAACTGAATTATTTAACAACTTGATCTCAGAATCATTATGAAATTCAACAAAAGATGATGGTTTAAGCCAATCATCTTTTACCCATCTATCACTATTAATTAACATAAAATCATCCATGCCCAATTGAATGCTTAGTTCTTTGGCTTCATTGATTGTACTTTCATTATAACTGAAAAGAATACATTTCCAAACAACTTTGGCTGAACCGTTAACTAATACATTTATGCCATTTTTAATACTATCCCAATTTGCATTTATTCGATAGTTTGTAAAGTTATCTGGAGTTCCATCAATTGAAAAAGAAACTATATCGTTACAATCTAATAACTCATTGAGCTGTTCCCACCAATCAACAGTTTTATGGCTGCCATTGGTATGTATATTAACTATTGCCCCCGATGTTTTTAAAAATTTTATTAATTCGATTAGTTGTGGGTAATATATAGGATCACCGTCATTGCCAATTAAACTTACCAAAACCCCAGTAAGATCTATATCTAAGAATTTTTTTAATTGCTCTAAATCTAAATTTTGATTAGTCCATTTATTTGGAAATTGATTAATAAACTCAGTACGACTGCATCGTGGACACTTTAAGGTACACATGTTTGTAGTCTCGATATGTATCCCCCGCAATTTATCAAGCATGTAACTTTTTCCTCATTAGTTCAATTTTTAACTTACTTGATTCTCTAGCATCTAAAATGCTCTTAAGCACAAATAGTTTACCATATTTAACCACAGCTTCATTAATATCTTTACAGGTCTCTTGCCATACAGGAAAGCTAGCCGACCAGCCATATTCCATTGCGTTTTGTAGTAATTTTGCACCCGCCTTATCACGATCTGCCACTACAATAACTTCTTTGCCTAAGCTCTCAATGATTTCAGCTTGAGTTTCACTACACTCATTGCTCATGACTGCAACACCATCTACTGACATCGCATCAAATGGGCCTTCACAGACTATGACAAACTTACTATCAGGTAGTTGATTGTTTATGTTGAACACAAAGTTAGGTTCATAGTTGCTATAGTATTTAGGCTTAACGCCATCTACAAACGCACGGCTAGTGTAGCCAATGGTCCGACCTTCCCAAATCATAGGAATGATCACACGTTGATGCAGGCTGTGTTCTGTGCTATCAGTCCAATAAAAGTCATACTTATCGTAGTTCATTTTACGACTGTTTGTGTAGTCAACAGCTGAGTTTAGTAGTGGGGGTACATTTTTAAAATCACTCAATGTGTAAAATGATATGAATTGCTGAAAGCTAAGTGCATCTTTGGGCAGTTCTCTGACCTTAAACTCAATCTTTTCTTCAGCTTCAGCTTTAACTTCTTCTGGGTTAACTAGTTCACGGATACGAATAGCTTCAATAACTAGGCGTTTAATGTCGTTTTCATCAGCACCTAACCAACGTAAGAGTTTACGGAATTTGAATGTTAAGTGACGACCTGGTTGATAACTAGCTTTGAAGTTACAATTGAAACACGAATATGAGATACTCCCGTCAGCATTAGCCGTAAGTCCGCCTCTGCCTCTAGTGTCGGCTGTTTCGCCGTTGTGTACGCAACATGGAGCATTTCCTGAAATCCAGCCAGATGGACTAGACTTTGTTTTGCGTCCAGTTTTCCATAAGGCTACAGTAAAATCTGATATTATTTTAATCAATGCGTTTTACTTTCCAGTGATTATTATCTTTACGGGTACGAGTAGTAACAGTATTATTATAACACTTTCTGTATGCACCGAACAACTGCCAATAGCCTATTTTTAATTCGTTTTCGTGTAATTTGGCAAAATCTTTTAACCCCAAGTCAGTCTCCCAAATTCTACCGTCTGGGGATTCTATTAAATATTTGCCTTTGTGAGCATCACTTTTTCGTTTCTTTGTCTCTTCTGAATCCGGTGTTGTAGCATAGCGTTGTTTTTGTCCCACACTACAATTAGCACTTCGTTGTGCTTTTTTCTCTGGGCTCATAGTTCTGTGATGCTTTGTGGCTAAATCTCTAGCAAGAGCAGAGTCTACACCATCACCACCTATAGTCATATTATAACCTTCATTAATAGAATTGTAGTGTTGTATCCAATGTATTTCTCTCTCGTTTAATTGTTCTTTTGTCCAAGCATCATCTTGTTCAATAATTTCAAATTTCATATTTTGCCAACCATACTTTTTAATAGCATTGGCTACTTTTCTATCTGTTTTATCGTATTTTTCTAATCTGAGGTACCATCTTTCTTTTTCTTCAACCGATACTGTAGATTGTCCTACATAGACTTTAGATGAGGGTGATGTAATAAGGTAAATGAATTTTGACATATAAGTATTTATGTCAATTAGCAATTAAAGCAAATGATTTGATTAGAACGAAGTGGTTATGCTACTGCGAACCCAAGTATTAGCCGCTGTACATACGTACATATAGCTACTATCTACAGCAACTTGTCCAATTACTCCAGAACTATTGCTGTGCGTTGGTGGAATATTAACTAAACTTAATCCTTGAAATCCGATAATGTCGTTAACAGTTAGAATAATATTACCAGTGCGACCAGCTACACTAGTTACACTATTTGACAGGGCATTTACGTTGTTTTTAACAATTTGAAAGTTATTATTAATTATACTAAATGCTGAGCGTAATGGATCCCCATCGCCTGCGCTAGGGCCTGAACCAATGTTAACGTTTGCTAATATCATATTTGTTCTCTGTTATTGTATATTTATAGTTTTACGATACTAATATAACCTGCGGTGTTATTATAAAATCCTAGGTTGGTAATGCTTGCACCATTAAATGTGCCGCTTAGATCAAACTGTCCGTCGCTGGTTGCCACTGATGTAGCATTAGCATCAATATAACTACCGCCACCGCCGCCTGAGTCAATGGTTGGAGCAATTCCGCCATATGCACCACCACCACCTGAGTAGCCACCACCACCGCCCCCAGTGATAGGACCAGATCCACCACCGCCACCAAATCCACCAAAACTTGTGCTAGGTGGTACATAACTAGTAGAATATATAGCACCGTTTGCGCCAAATTGGAAACTATTACCGCCGCCACCATATGAGCCACCAACAGCCACCTGAGTATTATTTGACCAAGTGGTAGTTGCTGTTATAAATGAGCCATTGCCTGACCATCCGCCGCCACCACCACCATCGTAGGTGTTGGTACTAGTTGTACCTATGACGTTGACGTGTGTGTTACCGCCTTGCCCAGCAACACCACCAGGAGCACCAAAGCGTAGAGTGGTTGTAGTAGCACCAAGGTTACCAGCACTGTTACCACCACGACGAGTGGTCACACCATAGCCACCTGGTAATATATTTGTGTTACTTGTCCAGGCGCCAGGTCCGCCGCCGCCACCTGCTATGATCAGCGGACTAACATTAGCAAAACCTTGAGCTATATTGCCTAAGGCGACAAAACTACCACCACCACCACCAGGACTAGAATAGGTACTAGGCTGTGTAGTATTAGCACTAGGTTGTCCTACTACCAGAGTAATTTTTTGTCCGCGTCGTAGATTAAACACGCCTTGTATTACAGCGCCGCGACCGTGTGCATTACCGTAGGTAGTGTTTCCAGCAAAAGTACTAATCACTCCACTGCGACTGCCAGCCGCTGTAATACGATACGGACCTGTATGCGGTACTGTCCATACTTGATATCCTTGCCAAGCGCCTGGTACTGTAAAGAAGTTTGTATTAGTTAACCAAGTATTACCTGCGTTACTGTATGTATTGTATAAATTACCTAGTGTAGGTCCGTATTGTCCTACAATATTTGAGGTAAAGTTAAACATAGAGAATGCGTATAGATCAGTTAGATCGTATACAGTACCACCTATAATTGTTCCACCTAATATTATCATTATATTCCAAACCTTGAACGAACTGCTTGATAGTTTTGATTGATCTGTGTATTACCAAAGGCAGTGTTGTAAATGCGGACAACACCTAGTCCACCACCCCAATAATCACCAAGGTCCCAACGACGCATCAACACTATACCACTTTGTGAACTGGTAGATGAACCCGTGTAGGCAAGTGTGCTGACCTGCGTATTATTTACAAACAGTTTAATTGTCGTGCCATCATAGGTACCCACAATGTGATTCCAAGTATTAGTAGTCAATGAATAAGCTGGAGTAGCATGCCAACTACCGTCCCAGAATCCGTTTTGTAAGCCACCAGAAACATCAACGCCAAGGCTAAAGTTAATCCTACTAGTAACCCCAGGATACTGTTCTGTGACGATACAAGGATCTGCCCCTGTGTTAGTACCAGTGTAGTAGTGCCATGTTTCCACAGTCCAGCTTGGTAAATTACCAAAACTTTGATTTGGACTATAAGCGTATTGACTGCTAGCTGGTACGAAATTAATATATCCACCGTTGTTGGTACTGAATGTAGGACTGCCGCTTAGAGTAAATGATAAGCCGTTGACCGTATCACGCCAAGTGGTGTTACCAGAGAAACTACTGGTCAGGCCAGCATCTAAGTTCATCACAAGGTTAGCTGTGATATAGCCAATGGTGCTAACAATGTTTATCCCACCACCTATAGTAATTCCTGATCCTATTGTTAATGCCATATTATACACTATACCTAAATCGTAATGCGCTGAAATTTTGATTGACTTCTAAAGCTGACAAGGCGCGATTGTAGATCTTCCAAGCACCAATGTAACCATTGAAGTATGGAAAGCCATTGATACCTATGTAGTCATTACCAGGGAAGCCCATGCTTAAAAACGTACTACCAGGATTGCCTTTTGCGCCATCTGTTGATCCTGCGAATGCCCCATTGACATAGGTTTTAAGTGTTGGACTAACTGTGACATCATAGGACATCACAATGTGATACCAATTGGTTGATGTCCAACCAGGACCTGTGACATATCCAGTATTGTATAGGCCCATATTGATCGTACCGTTGGTAAAGCCCATTTGGTTATCAGTCCAGCCACCGTAATTGTATCCAGGATCCCATTGACCCCATTCTGCTATCAGTGTACCTGGTGAGCCCGCACTTAAATTTCGTGCCCATACATCAAATGTAAATGCTGAGTCTAAATCTGCGCCATAACCAACACCACCAACATAGCCAAAGTATTGACTACTGGCGCTGGCTAATTGTAACACTGTAAATCCGTTGACTTTGGCTGTACTAGGACTATTAAACAAGGTAGCATCATAACCATTACCACTGCTGTCAGCAAGAGTACTACCACTGATGCCCGTGGCGGCATCGTAGTTGGCATATAGTCCCGCAGTGACGATATTAAAATGGTCTACTATGTAAGTGCCTGTGAGTGTTACCCCTTGTATGATCATAATTTACCAGTCAATTCTCAATTGACGCACCCACATTTGAGCAGTGCTGCCGCCTGTGTAGGCCGCTACTCCATAGTAGTTACCTGACGGAGTCCAAGTGCCAATATTCACAGCGCCTTGGTATGCTTCATTTAGATATACTTCCAACATACGAGCACCGTTTTGTATTTTACGT
>Ga0164297_10001364_pt1 | contig 26165 bp, 27 predicted proteins | sample GEODES058metaG_FD_113539 | JGI IMG/M metagenome (GOLD analysis project Ga0164297, IMG submission 113539) | Dystrophic lake water microbial communities from Trout Bog Lake, Wisconsin, USA - GEODES058 metaG | ecosystem: Environmental > Aquatic > Freshwater > Lake | place: USA: Trout Bog Lake... | reverse complement strand
GGGCCTTGCGTGCCGCAAATCACGGTGAGCGATTCAACCTTGATGCGATCCTGACCGGACCCCACCTCATCGCCAACCAACGCCTCGATATCCTCGTCATAGACGTGCTTTTTGCGGTCAGCCAAATCTTTCATGCGGTTAAAGGCTTCTTCAAACGCATTTTCGCCGAGCTCATAACCAAGCTCGCGCAATTTATCGCGGAAAGCCGCACGGCCCGAATGTTTGCCCATCACCAGCGAGGTCTTGGAGACGCCAACCGATGCCGGTGTCATAATCTCATAGGTCTGCTGGTTTTTCAGCATGCCGTCTTGGTGGATGCCGCTTTCATGCGCAAACGCATTCCGTCCGACAATCGCCTTGTTATATTGAACCGGGAACGATGTAACAGCCGCGACCAATTTCGAAGCGCGCGTCAGCATCGTTGATTCAATACCAGTGGCATAAGGCAATTTATCGCCGCGCGTTTTAATCGCCATCACCACTTCTTCAAGCGCCGCATTGCCCGCGCGTTCGCCAAGGCCATTGATGGTGCACTCAATCTGCCGTGCGCCCCCTTCAAGGGCGGCGAGCGAATTGGCAGCTGCCAATCCTAAATCATCATGGCAATGGGCGGAGAAGATCGCCTTGTCCGAATTAGCCACACGCTCGCGAACCTGCAGGAACATATCGCGGTATTCATCCGGCGTTGCATAGCCAACGGTATCGGGCAGGTTGATGGTTGTTGCACCCGCCTTGATCGCCGCATCCACGCAGCGGCAAAGATAGTCAATCGGCGTGCGCGTCGCGTCCATCGCCGACCACTCAACATCCGCCACCAAATTACGCGCCCGCGTCACGGTTGCCGTGATGATATCAAGCACTTCCGCCTCGGACTTTTTCATCTGGAATTCGAGATGAATGGGTGAGGTTGAAACAAAGGTATGAATGCGAGGCTTCGCCGCAAAGCGCACGGCCTCGCCTGCCCGATCAATATCGGCATTAATCGCACGGGCCAAACCGGCGACCGTTGCGCGTTTGATGCGCTTGGCAATCTCGGTAACGGCTTCAAAATCACCATTGGACGCAATGGGGAAGCCAGCTTCAATAATATCGACACCCATCGCATCGAGAAGATCGGCCACTTCGAGCTTTTCCTCCAACGTCATTGAAGCGCCGGGCGATTGCTCCCCATCACGCAAGGTCGTGTCGAAAATGATAACGCGGTCTTTTTCCGTTGCAGCTGACATAATCTCGTTCCTCTTATCTCGTTAAAGCCCGGAACACGCCATAAGGGGTCACACGGGCCGTTCGGTGCGGCGTGATCTCGATGAACCCCTGAGCGCCCAGGCTGATGCCCGGCCGGCCCTCAGGGGCGGCTAAGAAGGAGAAGAGCTGCAAGCGGACGCGGTAAAGCCTGGCTCAAGGCGAGAGCCAAGGTCAATGCTGCTAAAAAGGTCGCTGATGCGGCCACGGCGTCCTCTGTCCTTTTTCACCCATTCCCGCGATCAGTTGATCACAACAAGGGTTAAGATTGCGTAAGACTACAGGAAAACCGCCCGTTTAGGCAAGGCCCGTCTTTTTACGGCATTCTACGCGTGCACCCTGTCGGGAGTGACAGGGTCTTGAGGGCATTTTAGGCTTGAAATTCAGACCCATGAAGCGCATTTTAAGGGCTCGTTTGGTTCTGCGTCATCCAAAAGCACCCTAGACACGCCTCAACGGGAAGCCGTTATGACCGCACTCGCCTTCGACACGCTAAAATTCGCTCAAACGCTCCGCGATAAAGCGAAGTTCACGCAGGAGCAGTCCGAAGGGCTGGCCAATGCGATTGCAGATGCAACGTCTGATCAAATTGCGACGAAGGGTGACATTAAAGATTTGCGTGTCGAATTAAGAAATGACATGCGCGATATGGAAGCGCGATTAGAAATCAAAATAGAGATGCTCCGCAGCGACGTCCTCAAATGGATTGTCGGCTCGATTGGCTTTCAAACGCTGGTCAACTTGGGCGCTGTCATCACGCTAACGCGCGTTATCGGACATCCTTAGGCGCATATTAGAGCCGCAATGTCCCCTCGCTCATAATCACCGCCGAGCCACCAATCCGGGCAGCGATTAAAACACCGTTCACGCAGTCCACCTCAAGCGTAATCTGTGAAGGCCGTCCCATCGCATAGCCTTGCTCGATGATGACGCGGGTCGTGCCATCGCGAGGCCGTTCGAAATCAACAAAGGCGCGAGCGAAAGCGGCAACCGCGCTGCCCGTCGCTGGATCCTCACCAACCCCAAGATGCGGTGCAAACATACGGGCGTGAAAGTGGTGGCTCGCCTCAACCGTCTCGCGCGAATAGATAAACGCGTTCGGTCGGCCTGCCGCACGAAAGGCTTCATTCCATGACGCCCCTTTGATCGAAGCACGTGTTACGGCGTCCTTTGTTTTCAACGGGACAAACGTAAAACCAACACCGGCGGATGCCATCATCGGCTCATGCGCGTCAAACCCGATCTCGTCGGATAAAATCCCAAGCGCTTCGGCCATCAACGCATAAGGCGCCGCATCGCCGATACGTTCCGGCAATCGTGGCAACGTAAACACGGCCTCGCCTTTTGTCGCTAGATCGCTTGAAACCACACAATCGACGCGACCAATTTTTTCTTCCAAGCCAAAACTGGCGGATGATTTACCATCCAGCACCGCAAGCAACACGGCGGTTCCAACGGTGGGGTGTCCCGCAAAAGGCAATTCACTAGCAGGCGTAAAAATGCGAAGCGCCGCACGATTTGAACTGTCTCGCGGTGGAAAGACAAACACCGTTTCCGACAGATTAAATTCGCGCGCAATGCTTTGCATCTTCGCATCATCAAGGCCCTCACTGTCCAACACAACAGCCAGAGGGTTTCCCGCAAGTGGCATCGTCGTGAAAACATCGAGCGTGTAAAAGCGGAGGTTCATGACAATGGCTCCGGATGAAATAAAATATCGGGTGAAACAAAAAAATCTTGCGCCGCAATCAACGCCAATTCACCCCCGCCTTTCATAAGCGTCTCTTGCAACACGGCATAAACCGATGACGATGCCATCCCTAACGCCTCCGAAACGGAACGCGTGCGCAGATAATGGGCCGTGAAAAGCGAAGCCGTTAAATCACCTGCACCATTGGGTGAAAAGCCAAGCCGCGATGTCCGCACGCGCCATAACCCGTTTTCATCAGAAGCCAGCATATCAATGGCATCCTTAGGCGTTTCATCAATCACAGCAGAGGTCAGGACAATCACGCGCGGACCTTTATCGTGCACCATCTGTAAAGCGCGCTTCGTATCCTCAAGCGTTGCGCAAATCATGCCTGTCAGCGCCTCCAGCTCAAACAGATTAGGCGTAACAATATCGGCGCAAGGCACCACATGATCGCGCATGAAGTCCGGCATATCAGGCCGCACGAAAAAGCCTTTGCCCACATCGCCAAGCACAGGATCACACACATATAGCGCAGCAGGGTTCGCAGCCTTCACGCGTTGCACCGCGTCAAGAATAGCCCCACCAATCGCTGCCGACCCCATATAGCCCGAGAGCACAGCCTCGCAGCTCGCAAAATCATCGCGCATCGCGATGCCATCCATCACATCGCGAATATGGCTTGCTTCAAACACCTGACCCTTCGGTGGGCCATACCCCGTATGGGCTGCAAATTGCACCGTATGCACGGCCCACACCTCATGCCCCAAACGCTGCAACGGAAACACCGCAGCATCATTGCCAACATGGCCATAAGCGACGTGAGATTGAATCGAGAGAATAGGCATGGGGCTTAGACTAATCACAGATTGCAGGGTGAGCAAGAATACAAAATAAAGGGCGCATCTATTTCATCCGTCATTGCGAACGAATGTGAGGCAATCCAGTTGATGGTAAAGAACGAAGTGCGATGGCACCGTTGCGTTTAAACAACAAATACCAACTGGATTGCTTCGCTTGCGCTCGCAATGACGGAAATAAAAAATCCCGCCGAAGCGGGATTTTTCAAACTCAAGAGGTAGAAGCCCAAGCAATCAGTTCTTCGCCTTATCGACGAGCTTATTCTTCGCGATCCAAGGCATCATGGCGCGGAGCTTGCCGCCCACTTCTTCGATCTGATGCGCATTGTGGCGGGCGCGAACAGCCTTAAACGAGGTCTGGTTGACCTTGTTCTCGAGCATCCAGTCGCGCGTGAATTTGCCGGTCTGGATATCGTCCAGAACGCGCTTCATCTCGGCCTTGGTCTCGGACGTGATGATGCGTGGGCCGGTGACATATTCGCCATATTCAGCCGTGTTCGAAATCGAGTAATTCATGTTGGCGATGCCGCCTTCATAAATCAGATCGACGATCAACTTCACTTCATGCAAGCACTCGAAATACGCCATTTCAGGAGCGTAGCCCGCTTCAACAAGCGTTTCGAAACCAGCGCGGATCAGTTCCACCAAACCGCCGCAGAGCACAACCTGCTCACCGAACAAATCGGTTTCGCATTCTTCCTTAAACGTCGTCTCGATGATGCCTGCACGGCCACCGCCATTGGCGGATGCGTAGGAAAGGCCGAGATCATGCGCATTGCCCGTCGCATCCTGATGGATGGCGATCAAAGTCGGCACGCCGCCGCCCTTCTGGTATTCGGAGCGCACGGTGTGGCCTGGGCCCTTCGGCGCAACCATCAGAACGTCGAGATCCTTGCGGGGCTCGATGAGGTTGAAATGCACATTGAGGCCATGCGCGAACAGAAGGGCTGCGCCCTGCTTCATATTGCCATGCAGTTCGTCGCGATAAATATCGGCCTGCAATTCGTCAGGCGTCAGCATCATCACCACGTCGGCCCATTTGGCGGCTTCAACGACGGTCATCACCTTGAGGCCTTCACCTTCGGCCTTCTTGGCCGTTGGCGAGCCGGCGCGGAGCGCTACAGCGATGTTCTTGCAGCCTGAGTCACGCAAATTGAGCGCATGGGCATGGCCCTGGGAGCCGTAGCCGACAATGGCGACGTTCTTGCCCTTGATAAGATTGATGTCGGCATCACGATCATAATAGACACGCATTTCGGAGAAGCTCCCTTTGGGGTGGTTTATATCAGTCAGGATGTGCGCTTAAGGGCGCAAAGTGAAATGGTCAAGAGAAACGCTGATATGCAGCGACTATTCAAACACAAACGGAACCGTCGAGGCGAGCAATAAAAGGCCCATAACGACGTTAAAAGCCCGCAAACGCCACGGAATAGACAGAAATCCGCGCAAAGCCACGCCAAATCCGGCCCAAATCGCGATAAAAGGCATGCCAATGAGCCCAAAAACGGCGGCGACCAACAAGACACTCAAAAAATAGCCTTGTGCCGAAGTGTAAAGCGCGGTGGCGGTCAGGGCCATCACCCAAGCCTTAGGATTCACCCATTGAAACAGGCATGCCGAGATAAAACTCATGGGCTGAGCGCCCGCTTGCCCCGTGCCCAGCGAACCACTGGTCCCGAGTTTCCACGCAAGCCACACCGTATAGGCCAAGGCGACATAGCGCAGGCCTATCATCACGCCGGGCACGATATCGAGCACCGCTCCCAGACCTAGGCCAACAATGGCGACCATCGCGGTAAAGCCAATGGCGATACCAAGCATATGCGGAATGGTGCGGCGAATGCCAAAATTAACACCAGAGGCCAGCAACATTAAATTATTTGGCCCTGGCGTTACCGAAGCCACAATGGAGTAAAGGCTTAGCGCTAGGAAGGTTTCAAAGGTCATCGGGTTCCAAATCACAGCTAATAAAAGAAAGCAGGCTCAGTGGCCGGCAGTTAAAGGCAGTTTGAGCAACACGCCCAACCGTTCGCGATATTCCGCCATGGCATCCGACGGCACTTGATCGATCTGTCGTAGCACATGCCTTTGCCGATCAATTGACTTAATTTGATCAAGCATCACAAACCCACGAACCTTCAACCCATCGGGCAAGGCCATCTTGAAGGGCCAAGGTCGTATGTTCGAGGTGATCGGGCAAACCACAATATAAGTCGACGCGGCATTATAGGCCGCGTCCGTCATCACAAGCGCCGGACGCATACCGTCCTGCTCGTGACCTCGCACTGGTCGAAAATCCACGAGAACGATGTCACCATCGGCTAAATCACGGTTATTTTCCATCATGGAAACCGTCATATTCGCCAATTTCGGTTGGCAGCGTATCCCATTTCTCGGCGCCGAAGTCGTAATTGGGTCCGCCAAGCACTTTCATCTGGGCAACAAGTTGATCCAAGGTCGGAGCGTTCGTGCCGCGAACCGCGACGGCCCGCAATTCACCCTCGACCAAGCGCAGGTCAAGCTCGCCACCTTCTCCGATCCGCATCTCGTCCATCATGGCTTTCGGCAGACGAATGGCAGCACTGTTGCCCCATTTAGCAATCTTTACCCGCATGCCAGCGCCCTTTCCCGACCAACCCAATTGTATCTACATTGTAGATCATTTGGTTCGATCAGGCAATTTATTATAACGCCTCAGCACCCCGGCTCATCGCGGCAATACCGGTACGCGAGACTTCGGCAATACCGAGTTCGGCCATCACGCGGATAAAGCGCTCAATATCCTCGGAAGCGCCTGTCAGCTCGAACACAAACGAGTTCAAGGTGGCGTCGAGCGTCCGCGCGCCGAAAGCCGCCGCAATCCGCAAGGCTTCGCTGCGTTGTTCGCCCCGTCCTGTTACCTTCACAAGCGCCAATTCCCGCTCGATCGCATCCCCTTGAACCGTGAGATCAATCACGCGATGCACGGGAATTAAGCGATCAAGCTGGTGCTTGATTTGCTCGATCACCATGGCCGTTCCCGTTGTTACAATCGTCAGACGCGAGACATGTTTTTCATGCTCGGTCTCGGACACGGTGAGGCTCTCGATATTATAACCACGGCCGGAAAAAAGCCCCGCTACACGGGCCAGAACACCTGGTTCATTATCGACCAAAATCGACAAAGTGTGGCGCGCTGGAATGCTGGAAGCGGGGGCATCGGAATAATGAGACTGCGTCATGTAACTTAAACTTTCAGATAATCTTGACGATACGATCAGGCAAAGAACGGGCCGATACTCGGCTCATCCACTTCATCATGGGCAACGATCCACTCCTCCGCCAACGCATCCTTGTGCCACGCTACAAAGGCAGGGCTTGCGAGCACCGCATCCATATAGGCTCGAATGAGCGGATCAACCTTGATCGAATAGGTGTGCAACCGCGTAACGACAGGCGCAAACATCGCGTCAGCCGCTGTGAACGCGCCAAAGAGAAACGGCCCATGTCCGGAAGGCTTGCCAAACTCCGTCAATGCCTTCGTCCAAAGCTGCGTGATCCGCGCAACATCTTTTGCAACCAATTCACCCCGATCCATCGCGGCATAGCGTTTGCGAATATTCATCGGGCACGCGCCGCGAAGACCACGGAAACCTGCATGCATTTCATTCGAAATCACACGCGCAAACGTACGGGCTTTCAAATCCTTCGGCCAAACGGCTTTATCAGGAAAACGCTCCGCCACATAATCCATGATGGCAATCGATTCCCAAACGGTGATGTCGCCATCCACCAAAATCGGAACCGTTGAACCAGCATTGTAAGCATTCACCCGAGGCCGAAATTCCGGTGTGTCGAGGGGGATCAAATCCTCCTCGAACGGAATGCCGAGTGCCTTCATCAAAATCCACGGCCTCAACGACCAAGAAGAATAGGCCTTATTTCCAATAGCGAGTTTCATCGGTTTCATCTCACTTCGAATTAAACGAGCGCTTTGCCCTTTTGATCGATAATATTGCCAATCTCGACACCGGCATCGTCCGAAAGATCATTCATGATCATCTCATTATGCGCCTTGCCCGATGGGATCATGGGGAAGCAGTTTTCCATCTTCTCGACCAAGCAATCGAAAATTACCGGGCCCGGATAGTCGATCATCTCGCGGATCGCATCATCAAGTTTGGCGGGATCCGAGCAGCGAATACCCTTGCCGCCGTAAGCCTCCGCGAGCTTCACAAAATCAGGCAGCGACTCTGAGTAGCTCTCCGAGTAGCGCGAGCCATGCAGCAATTCCTGCCATTGGCGCACCATGCCCATATATTCATTGTTCAAGATGAAAATCTTGACCGGCAAGCGATATTGCACCGCCGTCGACATTTCCTGCATGTTCATCAAAATCGAGGCTTCGCCCGCAATATCGATAACGAGCGAGTCACGATGTGCCATCTGCGTGCCAATCGCTGCTGGCAAGCCATACCCCATGGTGCCTAGGCCACCCGATGTCATCCACCGATTAGGATTTTCAAAGCGGAAATATTGCGCCGCCCACATCTGGTGCTGACCCACTTCGGTCGTGATATAGGGGTCATTGACTTTGGTGAGTTCGTACAAACGCTCAATCGCATATTGCGGCTTGATCGTGGTCTTGGAGCCGCGATAGGCCAAGCAATCTTTGGCTTTCCACGTCGTGATCTCGTTCAACCATGGCGCGATGGCTTTCGGATCGGGCTTTTTGTTCAGCGCTTTCCATTCGGCCAACATGTCTTTCAACACACTCGCACAATCGCCCACAATGCCAATATCGACACGCACATTCTTATTGATCGAGGAAGGATCAATATCGACATGGATCTTTTTCGAATTCGGCGAGAAGGCGTTCAAACGGCCCGTGATACGGTCATCAAACCGCGCGCCAATGCAGATCATGACATCGCAATCATGCATAGCCATATTGGCTTCGTAGGTGCCGTGCATCCCAAGCATGCCGAGCCATTGCGGATCAGCCGCAGGATAAGCGCCCAAGCCCATCAAGGTCGAGGTGATAGGATAACCCGTCAACCGCACCAATTCGCGCAATAAAGCTGAGGCTTCGTCGCCGGAATTGATCACGCCGCCGCCCGAATAAAACACCGGCTTTTTGGCGTTCGCCATCAATTCGACAGCCGCACGGATTTTGGACCGGTCGCCATCTATCTGCGGACGATAGGATTTATGCTGGTTGCTTTGCGGCTTTTCATATTGGCCCATCGCGAACTGCACATCCTTTGGAATATCCACCACCACAGGGCCCGGACGGCCATTGGCGGCGACATAAAAGGCTTCATGCAAAATGCGCGGCAAATCCTCGACCGAACGCACAAGGTAATTATGCTTCGTGCAATGGCGGGTAATGCCAACCGTATCGCATTCCTGGAACGCGTCCGAGCCGATGAGATGGGTTGGCACCTGTCCGGTAATGCAAACAAGCGGAATGGAATCCAACAGCGCATCGGTCAGGCCCGTAATGGCGTTGGTCGCACCTGGACCAGAGGTCACCAGCACGCATCCAACTTTACCTGAAGAACGCGCATAGCCTTCGGCCGCATGCACCGCGCCCTGCTCGTGACGGACAAGAATATGCTTCACCTTGTCCTGATGGAACATCGCGTCATAAATCGGCAAAACCGCGCCGCCGGGATAGCCGAAAATATGCTCCACGCCTTGGTCCTGCATGGCCTTGATCACCATTTCCGCGCCGCTCATTGTCTCTGACATCATCTCTCTCCGGGCCGTCTTTTAAAGGTCTGAACGTTTAGGCAATAAAAAAGCCCCTTTCAGGGGCTTCGTGTCAGCGTCAGTCTCGGGAAACCGAACTTAATGTTCGGCCCGCTCCTGACGCCCCGCTACTACGACAATATTCTTGCGCATGATGCGCTCCTCAACCTGATTTCGGGGGAAACGCTAGTGCGGAAGCGCCAAGACGTCAAGGGGGAATTGGGCAACAGCCATGTTTTGGCTCACCGCCCCCGCCCCTCACGCTCCAAATGAAGCCGCAACACGTCATTCATCCGCGTCTGCCAGCCCGGCCCCTCGGCCCGATAGGCCGCTAAAACATCCGCATCGAGCCGGATCGTGGTCGAAACCTTAGGCTCATCCAAAGGCGGCCGCCCCCGCCGAACAGGAGCTTTGTCGAAAATCGCCTGCCATTCGGGGGTGGAAAGATCAGGCGCGTCATCAGGGTCCTGCCAGTCGGGCTTTAAACTTTTCTTGTTCGCGCTCATTGGCTTTCCTAAAACTAATGATCCGAATTCTATGGCCTCGCTTGGTCCAGACGACAACGACCATCCTATTATCCAGATACCCGACCGTTATATGCCTAACTTCAGGGTACCCAAATCGCGTGTCCTCGGCCGTAACGTGACTCGCCGCAAAGACGCGCCATGCGTCGGCCATATCAAGGCCCCGTTCCTCGAGCGTCGCCAAGCTCTTTAAAGGATCAAATTCAATTTCCATTTGTGTAGTAACAATAATTCAAGAAGTCAATAATTTTCATCGAAATCTTGAACTAACGACGCCGAGAATTCACCCTGTCACAAGGGACAGCACCCGCCCCTCCGCCTCCTCAACACCAACCCATTCAAACGCCGGTGCCTGATGCCTGAACCACGTATGCTGGCGCTTGGCGTAGCGTCGTGTGTCCGCCTTCCCGATGGCCACCGCCTCCTCAACTGAAATCTCGTTCCGCATCGCGCGGATCAGCCCCGGCACGCCATGCGCGCGCATGGCAGGAAGCGCTGGGTCGAGCCCGCGGAGCATTAAGGCTTCTACCTCCTCGCTCGCACCGTTCTCCATCATCGCGTCAAACCGCGCATCAATCCTTTGCCGCAATACTTCGCGGTCCGGCTCCAAAAACACGGCCACGCATTCCGCACGATCCAAAACCGCGCCGCTTCTCGAGTCATGAAACGCCGATAAGGGCTGGCCCGTTGCGGTAAACACTTCCAATGCCCGCAGATTGCGCTGCGGATCGCTCGGCCTTAACCGCGCGGCGGTTGTAGGGTCAACCGTCTCAAGCCGCGCGTGGATGTCTTCCGCCGTTTTATCCTCGGCCCATGCCCGCAATTCAGCCCGCACCGCATCCGGAACTGGCGGAATATCGGAAAGCCCCTCCGTGAGCGCCCTAAAATAAAGCCCCGTACCGCCCACCAGAATAGGCAGGCGACCTTGCGCCACAATCGCTGAAATCTCGCGGCCCACATCCGCCAGCCACCGTGCCACGGAATAATTCTCCGAAGCATCGACGTGGCCGAAGAGCCGATGCGGCACCTCGGCCTCCTCCGCCACACTCGGCCGCGCTGTGATAATCCGCAGATCGCGATAGACCTGCATGGAATCCGCATTCACCACGACACCGTCGAGCCTTTGCGCCAAGCGAATGGCCAGTGCCGATTTTCCACTCGCCGTTGGCCCCGCGATCAGGATCGCCCGTCGACCTGCCGTCTTCTTCATGATAACCCTGTTTCCATGACCGATTTCGTTGCCACGCTCGTCTCAAACCCCAATAAGCCCGCTTTGTCGGATGCGCTGCTTTCAAAGCTTGCGCAAGCCCTGCCCGAACGGGCGAAACTTATCCGCCTTGATCGGCAAATTGCAATCGACGTGGCTTTTTCGGCCCGTTCACAAACCGAACTCGACGAAATATCGGCCAAAATCCGCAAATCGCTTTCCAGCGAAACGGTCGATATCATTGTTCAGCCGATTCAGCATCGGCGCAAAAGCCTGTTCGTTGCCGATATGGATTCGACCATGATCGGCCAGGAATGCATTGACGAGCTCGCAGCCGAACTCCGCGTCAAACAAAAAGTCGCCAAGATTACCGAGCGTTCCATGCGCGGCGAGCTGGAGTTTGAGCCGGCCTTGCGCGAACGCGTCAAACTTCTTGAGGGGCTTGATGCGATGGTTATCCCCAAAGTGATCTCCGAAAAGATCACCATCACGCCGGGCGCTCGCACTCTGATATCAACGCTGCGCAGTCAGGGCGTTTATACCGCTCTCGTCTCCGGCGGCTTTACATTATTCACCAACCGCATCGGGGCCACCATCGGTTTTGATGAAGACCGCGCCAATACGCTCGTCATTCATAATGGCAAGCTGACGGGCGAAGTCGCCGACCCTATCCTCGGTCGGGAAGCCAAACGCGCGGCGCTGATCGAATTACGCGAACAATTCGCGCTCCGCCCCGAGGAGACGCTCGCCATCGGCGATGGCGCCAATGATCTCGATATGATCAAGGAAGCAGGCCTCGGCGTCGCCTTCCGTGCCAAACCTGCCGTAGCCGCCGCCGCAGACGCGCGGATCGACCATGCCGATCTAACCGCGCTTCTTTATGCCCAAGGCTATTCGCGTTCGACGTGGATGGAATAAACCTCAGTCGAGCCCCAACGCCACAAAACGCACTTCGCCGGACGGATTAGCCACCAGAAGAAGCACGGATTTTTTGCCATCCTTCTTCAACGCGTCAATGCGCTTGGATACGGCATCGGGCGTTGCAACGGCTTCCTGTTGCACTTCAACAATCACATCACCCGCCGAGAGACGCTTTTCCGCCGCGGGAGAATTCGGATCCACCTTCGCAATCAACACGCCTTTAACGCTGTCCTTAATCGAGAGCCGTTTGCGTGCTTCATCGTTCAGCGTCACGAGATCAAGGCCTAATATTTTTTTGAAGACCGGTTGCTCGGGCTGGGTCGGCTCCCCGGCCTTGGCTTGCTTTTCCGTTTCATCGAGCCGTCCAAGCGTTACCCGCACGGTCTGTTCTTTACCCTTGCGAACAATCACTACATCAACTGTTTTGCCGACTGCCGTTTGCCCGACAAGACGCGGTAGATCACGCGATTCTTTAATGGGCTTGCCATCAAAGGTCACAATCACATCGCCCGCCTCAAGGCCCGCTACTTTCGACGGTCCTTTTTCGTCAACACCCGCAACCAGTGCCCCACGCGCTGTGCCGAGGCCCAAAGTCTCAGCGATATTATCATCGACCGATTGAATGCGAACGCCAAGCCAGCCCCGCCGCGTTTCACCAAATTGTCGCAACTGGTCAATCACAGGCGCTGCAAGCGAGGAAGGAATGGCAAAGCCGATACCGATCGATCCCCCCGTCGGCGAAAGAATGGCAGTATTAATGCCGATCACTTCACCGTCCATATTGAACAAAGGACCGCCCGAATTGCCCTTATTGATGGCCGCATCGGTTTGTAAATATTGCCCATAGGACTGGTCCGAAATATCGCGGTTTTTCGCCGAAATAATCCCTGCTGAAACCGAGCCGCCGAGGCCAAACGGATTTCCGATGGCCATCACCCAATCGCCGATTTTCTCGACGTCGGAATCACCAAACTTAACGGCAATGAGAGGCTTGTCAGGCTTGACCCGCAACACGGCCAAATCGACCTTAGGGTCCTTGCCAATTATCTCGGCCTTCAGCTTACGGCCATCGTTAAAGATCACCATAATTTCATCGGCATCGCTGATGACGTGATTATTCGTCACCACAATACCGGAGGCATCAATCACAAAGCCGGAGCCCAGCGAGCTTGATTTGTGCTGCGGCGGCATCTTGCCGCCATTCTCACCCTTCGGATTCATGAACTCGTCAAAGAATTCCTGAAACGGAGTACCGGGCGGCAATTGCGGCATCGGCGTCGCGCGTTGTTGCTCGGCAGGCACATTGGTAGATGCGGAAATATTCACCACCGCATCCATCACTTGTTCAGCAAGACCCGAAAGCGATTCAGGTCCGCGCGCAAAAGCGGGCGTCATAACACCTATCGTTAAAACCGATTGCGAGAATAGAACGGCAACAAGGGTGGCAACTTTTATCAAGCGAAAAACCCGCACTGCTTTGGCTCCTCTCGATGGCATTTAAAAAAGGATTATTCCTGAATTTGGTCGCTATTCTTGGCAGAAAACGGATCTTTAAAATAGCGCAGAAACTCGGACTCGGGGCTCAATAAAAGCCGCGTCTCGCCGGGTTTCAAAGACGTCTCGTATGCGAGCAAGGAGCGGTAGAACGCAAAGAATTCCGGATCCTGACCATAGGCTTCCGCCAGAATTCGGTTCTTTTGAGCGTCGCCTTCACCACGCACCTTTTCAGAGGTATTGGTGGCCTCGGCACGCAACACCACAACGTCACGATCGGCCTTCGCCTTGATCGTCTGCGAGAGTTGCGAACCTTGAGCGCGGATATCAGCCGCTTCGCGCTGGCGCTCGGTTTGCATGCGTTGGAAAACGGCTTGGCTGTTTTGCTCCGGCAAATCCGCACGCCGCAAGCGAACGTCAACAACTTGCAACCCAAGTCCCTGCGCCTGTGCATTCACATCATCGCGAATTTTATGCATCAAGCCCGAGCGATCGGCGCGTACAACGGTTGAAAGCGTTGCGTCCGCCAAAATGGTACGCACCGACGAATTCACAATCGATGTTAAGCGAATATTCGCCCCCGCCACGCTGTTCACGCTTTGATAAAAGCGCAGCGGATCGGTAATGCGATAGCGCGTAAACGCATCGACGACCAAACGCTTTTGATCCGACGCGATCACTTCTTGCTGTGGTAATTCCAAATCGAGAATCCGCTTATCAATCGTGATCACATTTTCGATAAACGGAAATTTCACATAAAGCCCCGGCTCGGTAATGGGCGCACGCGCCACGCTACCAAAGCGGAACACAAGCGCCTGCTGCGTTTGTTGCACGACAAAGGTCGAAGACAACACCAAGAAGGCAAGAACAAGAACGGCGATACCCGCCACAAAACGATTGGTCGAGTTCATTTCGCTGCTCCCGCGCCATTCTTCTTCTGCAAATCACCAAGCGGCAAATACGGCACAACGCCTTGCTGTGCAGCACCGTTTTGATCGATGATGGTTTTCTCAGCACCCGTTAAAACGCGTTCCATCGTTTCCAAATACATCCGCTCGCGAATGATCTCCGGTGCCTTTTTATACTCGGCATAAATCTGGCTAAAGCGGCTCGCCTGACCGGTTGCTTCCGCAATCACACGTTCGCGATAGGCCTCCGATTCTTGCTGAATACGGGCTGCTTCACCGCGTGCTTCCGGCACCACTTTCGACGCATAGGTTTCCGCCTCGTTGCGCGCACGGTCTTGGTCTTGTCGTGCGGCCTGCACGTCACGGAACGCATCAATCACTTGCGCAGGCGGATCAACCTTCTGTAACTGCACGAGGCGGATCACCACACCCGCACCGTAGGAGTCGAGTGTATCTTGCATCAATTGCCGCACATCGGCTTCAACCGCACCACGCTCGGTCGTCAAAATCGCCTGAATATTGCGCTTGCCAATCACTTCGCGCATCGCGCTTTCGGCCACCGCTTTAATCGAGGTCTCAGGCTCTTGAATGTTAAAGACGAAATCACCCGCCTTGGCGGGGTTAACCTGCCACTGAACGGCAAAATTAATATCGACGATGTTTTCGTCGCCCGTCAGCATCAGGCTTTCTTCCGCCAAATCGCGCTGCGCATTGCGCGCGCGGCCCTCGCCTGAACGAAACCCGATTTCCGTCGTGTTCACCGTCGTCACACTCGGACGGATCACCGACCCGACCGGATAAGGAAGATTGTAATTTAGGCCCGGCTGCGTCGATCCGACATAGCGACCAAACACGAGATTGAGGCCCACTTCGTCGGGCTTAACCGTATAAAGGCCGCTCGCGAGCCACAGCACTACCGCGGCCATTCCGATCAAACCCATGCCGCGACCGCTAAAGGCCCCGCCGGGCATCATGGATTTCAGCTGGTCTTGGCTGCGGCGGATGATGTCTTCGAGATCCGGCGTCGGACCATTGTTCTTGCCGCCACCCTGTGGCCCCTGCCCCCAGGGATTTGGCTTTTTCGGACCCCAGGGTCCACCGCCGCCTTGATTACTCCAGGTCATCCAATCCGTCCTTTTCTATTCGGCTTCCGGCCAATTGAGCCGACAACTTTCTTTCAGATGGGGTTTCCGTACCGTTTCGTCAACGGCTACGCCCCGCTCGCGTTCAAGCTTCAGGTCCGTTGATAGGTGATATAAGTGAAGGAATATTGATCATCCGGCCCCGCTTCATGGGTTTCACGAAAGGTTTCGCGAAAATTCATCTGCTCAAAGGCCGGGAAAAACGCATCCCCCTCGGGCGTTGCATGGACAAGCGTCAGCACAATCTTGTGCGCCTGCGGCAAAATTTGGGCATAGACATCGGCCCCGCCGGCCACGGCAATCTCGGAGGCGCCCATTTCGACGCCGAGCCGATTGGCAAGCTCAATCGCCTCGTCCATGGAGCGGACGGCATGAACGCCAGTTGCGGAAAAATCCGGGTCACGGGTCAAAACAATGTTTTCCCGCGCCGGAAGCGGTCGCCCAATCGATAAAAAGGTTTTCCGGCCCATTATCACCGGACGCCCAATCGTATTGGCCTTAAAATACTTCAAATCGGATTTAATCCGCCAGATCAGGCCATTATCGCGCCCAATCACACGGTTTTCCGCCATAGCAACGACAAGGGACAGGGGCAGGTTCATTCGGCGGCCGCCAAACGCACCAGCGCATCGCCCGATACCCGGCATCCCGTCCACGCATCCAGCATCTCGGCACCCATCGCTTTATAAAAGCCGATCGACGGCTCGTTCCAATCGAGTACCGACCACTCAAAGCGCGCGAGGCCTTCGGCGACACAGCGTTGCGCCAAATGCTGCAACAAGGCTTTGCCCAAGCCCCAGCCGCGATAATCGGGTTTCACAAACAGATCCTCTAAAAACAGGCCGTGTTTCCCGCGAAACGTCGAAAAATTGTAAAACCACAGCGCAAAGCCGGCATCGTCACCGTTCCACGACACTATTTCACAAAAAGCGCGCGGATTTTCGCCAAACAGCGCTTCGCCGATCATCGCCTCGGTCGCGTCAACCTGATCCTGCAGCTTCTCGTAAACGGCCAAATCACGGATGAGCCCATAGACAAGGGCGCGGTCTTTTGTCTCAGCACGGCGAATACGGATCATAAAATTTCCTTAAACCGCAACAGCGGCCTTAATAGCGGGATGCGGATCATAGCCTTCGATCACAATATCATCGAAGGTGAACTCAAAGAGCGATTGAACCTTTGGGTTCAACGTTAAAACGGGCAAAGGCCGCGGTTCGCGCGACAGAAGAAGTTCCGTCTGCTCCAGATGGTTCGAATAAATATGCGCATCCCCAAACGTATGCACGAAATCACCCACCTTCAGCCCCGTCACCTGCGCCATCATATGGGTTAGCAGCGCATAGCTCGCGATATTGAAGGGAACACCTAAGAAAATATCCGCCGAACGCTGATAAAGCTGGCAGGAAAGCCGCCCCTCGGCGACGTAAAACTGAAACAGGCAATGGCAGGGCGGCAGCGCCATCTTCTCCAGATCCGCCGGATTCCACGCCGAAACCACAAGACGGCGGCTGTCGGGGTTGCGCTTAATCTCGTTGATCACCCATTGGATCTGATCGACCGTTCCGCCATCGGACGTGGCCCATGAGCGCCATTGTTTGCCATAAACGGGGCCAAGCTCGCCGCCTTCATCTGCCCACTCGTCCCAAATTGTCACGGCATGTTTGCGCAAATAGTCGATATTCGTCTCGCCTGCGATAAACCACAGCAATTCATGGATAATCGAGCGCAAATGCAGCTTTTTGGTCGTCACCAGCGGAAAACCCTTGGAAAGGTCAAACCGCATTTGATGGCCAAAGACCGAGCGCGTACCCGTTCCCGTCCGGTCGGTCTTGACGACACCCTCCGCCAAGACGCGCTTCAATAGATCATGATAGGCTTGCATGTCCCGAATCCTTTTCAGGCCGCGACCTTACCCTGTTAGGCGCCGAAACGGGACCTGGAATTCATAAAATACCCCCTATTTGTCCCCAATGGATTAGCCCCTTCCGTTTAGCGGACGGAACGCCTATATTCAGTTTGCCGTCGCAAGGCGGCTATGAGGATAAACGAGCATCGGAATAAACCTTTCGGACCCGGGGGCGGTACCCGGCGCCTCCACCTAAGCGCATGGCATGGTCAATTACCATGGTGAGCGATGCGCTTAGGCGGGGGCGAAATAGGATCGACGAGGGCGTAAAGGGTGATCTTTCTTCCGGTATGGTTCCGCCGTTATCGGGCTTTTCTATAGTTGCAAATGACAACTATGCTCCGGTGGCTCTCGCTGCGTAATGCGGCGCTGGTACCGAAATCAAAGCCCTTGCGCTTAGCAGCGTAAGGCGGGGCCCGGAGGCGCCTGGCAACAGAAGCCTCCACTTAATTTGTGGTGTGGGATAGCGTAAAATGCCAGAAGACATGATCCGATACGACCTTCTGGTCCAAGAGGCGCTTCGCGGCGTTGTCCGTCGCGTGCTCGTTGACGCGTCCCAACAAGGTCTGCCCGGCGAACATCATTTTTTCATCTCCTTCCGCACCAAATCCCCCGGCGTGCAAATTTCAAACCGGCTGTTGGAGCGGCATCCGGAAGAAATGACCATCGTCCTGCAGCACCAATTCTGGGACCTCACCGTCACCGATAGCGGGCTTGAAGTTGGCCTCTCGTTTGGCGGTATTCCGGAAAAGCTGATCGTGCCTTTCGATGCCATGTCGGGCTTTTGGGACCCATCGGTGGATTTCGGCCTCAAATTTGAATTGGCAGGCGTCGAGTCCGCCGACAATGACACGCCGGACGATGTCCACGCCGATGCCGAAGACCCGCAGCTTCTCGAGCGGATTTTAGAGGCGAGCGAAACGCCCCGTAAGGACGGTGAAGGCGGCGCCGAGATCGTTAGCCTCAGCGCCTTCCGTAAAAAGCCGTAACACGCAGCAATAATGGCCGAGATTATCCCCTTCAACCGCGCCAAAAAATCCCTTCAGAAAAAGAAGGACGAGCAGAAAGCGGCCGAAAACCGCGCTTCGTTCGGGCGGACCAAAGCCGAAAAATTGGCTGAAAAAACCCGCAAAGACCAGATCGCCCGCATTGTCGACGGGGCGCGTCTCACCCCCGATGATGATTTGCCACCCGCTTCATGACGGGACTGATCAAACATTCCGTCGTTATTGCAGGCCATCGCACCAGCGTGTCGCTTGAACCTGAGTTTTGGGACGCGCTGCAAGCGCTCGCCACATCAAACGGGCACAGCGTGAATGCCGAAATCAGCCGCATCGATGCAGGAAGAGGCCAACAAAACCTGTCCTCCGCGATAAGGCTTGCGATCTTGCGCGATTTTCAGACGCGCCTAAGCGCTCATGGCTGACTGGGCGCGCCGCCTTTGATCAATTGATCAACGCCTTCCAATACTTCTTTTTCTTTCGCTTTGCGCGCGGCATCTTCCGCCGCCGTTTGCGCTGAAAGGTCGTCCAAAATTTTCTGCGTGTCGGCAGCCTCTTTGGCTTTTCGTGCGGCCTCTTCTGCTTCTGCTTTTTTACGCGCTTCCTCTTCCGCCCGCGCCGCTTCCGCCTTGCGCGCTTCCTCGGCCAAGCGTTCTTCCTCAGCCGCTTTTTTGGCTTGCTCAGCCATTTCGCGATCGTGTTTCAAGTGACGCGCAAACGCATTCCGTTCGCGCAAATCCGCCTCTTGCGCTTCCAGTCGTGCGAGTTCACGCGACACCGTGCGCGTCGTGATAATATTGGCGAGCGAGGACGCATCCACATCACGGATCATGGTTCCGCCCACCAAACCCTTCAACCCAACAGTCGCCTGCGGCGGAGGCCCAACCCAATCCTTCGGCGCCTCATCCGAGAGCAGCGTTGAACGTGCATCCACGCGCAGCGAACGAATATCAAGCGCAAGGCTCGCCTGCACCAAAGCGCCACCTTCATGCGCCTCAATCGGCCCAAACCGGATTACGCCACCCGATGCCGTCATCGGCGCCTGCAAAGCCCCAATGGTGAGGGGTTTGGCCAGTAATTTCGTAGCAATCAAATCATTCAGCTTTTTCGGATCCGGCGGATCGCGTTCCGCATCCAACGCCTTGGTGACCGAACCCACGGCCGATACATCAAAGCCCGGCAGCGTGACATTCTTGGCCTTCATCGAACCGCCACCCGAAAGCACATTGGCAAAGGCCGAAAGGCTCTCACCCGATCCACCTGCATCAAACTCAAAATCAGCGATGCCCGTTACGCCTGATTTCGGCAAAAGGTCACCGAGTGAAACATCGGTTAAGCTCAGCTTGGCCAAATAGCTGCCTAGCCCGCTTGTGCTCCGCACGGCCACATTGCCGCGCACATGCCCCTTCAGAACGTCGCCTCTAAAGTCGCGAATTTCGACGCTGTCCGGCTGCCACAGCAGCTTCATAGCGACACCCGACATGACCGGACCAAACCCCGTGTCAAACGCCTTAGCCGTTAGCCCTACATCGACATCAAAGGGCGGCGGACCGGGCGGTGAAAACCGCGTTGCTGGCCAAATGCCACCTGCCGTCTGCGTTCCAATGGGGCCAACAACCAACGATGCAATTGCAGGCAGTGAAACGGTATCTACCGCGACATCGCCGGTTAGTTTTCCACTCGCGGCAGCATAGCTAACAGCCCCCGAAAAACGACGCCCACTTGCCTGCACATCAAGATCGGTCAAACGAAGGCCAGCGCCATCCCATTCCGCCTGTGCAGCAAGAGAAACAGGCAATCGGCTCGACACATCCGGCGTTGGAAAAGCGAGTGCTTGCAGCAGAGGCAGCGCGTCATTCGAGCTCAACCGAACGGCGCCATTCACCCGCGATGCAGCCGTATCGAGCTTCACATCGCCCGATACCGCAGCACCAGCGACATCGCCCTTTATACCGAGCAAAAATCCACCTGCCGAATGTCCGCCGATCCGTACGGATAATTGCCCGCCCCCTTCAAGTGGCAAAGGCAAAACCGGAAGACCGATCTGCCGCAGCATCAGGCCCGCATCGGTGGAACTGGCATTCACATCGCCCACCAGAGCGAGATCATCCTCATCCACCGTCATGTTGCCGGTGCCTGAGAGCACACTACCGGCAGCGGTACCATCAAAAGCCAATTGGATCGTGCGTGCTTTGTCGGAGGCCCGTTGCGCGGTCACATTAAACTTGGCTGGTCCGAGTAGCTTCGCCCGATCCGCAATGGCATTGGCAACAGGCCCTGGAAAGACTTTTCGAAACAGCACCGCAATCGGGCCTACATCGCGTGCATCAATCAGCGCTTCAACGCGATCACCCGCCGACGTTAATCGACCGCTGGCTTTCACATTCGCTCCGCCAATATCGGCGATGTCGAGCATATCAATCACAAGGCCTTCGTCCGAGGCGGTCGCCTTCATTTGCAACCGCCCAGCATGTGCATCGCGCACACGCGGCGCACGAACATTGCGGGCATCAATCACAACGGAGGCGTCAATCGCGCCAAACCGCGCCGCAACAATTGAGGCTTCCGGCAATTGCTCAAGATCAAATCCGTCGGACGCCAATTGCGCATCCAAACGGCCGCGCTGCCCCATTTCTGGCAACGCATACCGCACAAGCCCCGTAATCGAGGATTGGTCGAGCATGATCTTTAAATTGCTCGCGCCGATAAGGGTGGATGACAAGGCTAAATCGGCCTCGCCTCCCACTTCATGCGCTTCGCCATAGCGCGCGGAACGGCCCGAGGCTTCGCCATCCACCCATCCGCCAAAGCGCGCCAATTCTTTCGATGCAAAACTCGCATGGCCATAAAACGCCCCGCCATCGGATAGACCTATTTCACCCGATGCCGATAATTTGGAATTACCTGGTAATTGCACATCGCCATGCTTCAACGTCACGCCGCCAGAATCGAGCCGCGTTTCAAGCTTCAAGCCGCGCATCGTATCGCCGCCCGCCATCACACTATCAATCGCGATGCTCAAATCGACGGGTATGGCAGGGCGCAAATCATCATCCGACGCGAGCAACGCATTCCGCCAAGCCGATAAAACTTTGGAAAGCGTCGGATTAGGTTGGCCATCCACATGCAACGGACGATCAAGGTCAATTTGCCGGGCATCAAACAGCAAAGACAGCGAACGCCCATCACCCAAGACGCCTGCTCCCGATCCATTCAGCTTAAACCCGCCTTCATCGCCGCCTGCGTTAATTTCGGCGGCTGCGAGCTCAAGTGTACTGCCATCGAGATGCGCTTGCGTGGCAACCGACCATGGCCGTGTCGTCAAAAGATCGGCATCCGGCCATGCCATATCGCCGCCAACCAAAAGCTTGCCGTTAAACCCGAAGCGCGGCGTTAAAGCGACCATCCCGTCAATATCGGCTTTAAACCCGCCGCCCGGATGGTCCATGCTGGCCTTCACGCGGAGAGATCCCGCCTCATCCACGCTGCCCGTGGAAATCCGCAGTGCAACAGGCCGATTGTTCCACTCACCCGAACCATCAACGCGCCACGGCCCCCTTAAAGACGCAGCCGTCACCTCCAAATCAAGCTTGCTCAGCGTCATGGCCGGCACACCCGGCGCGGGCGTCACAGCCATCGTGCCGTCTTTGATCGTCAATTTTTCGATGGTGACCGACACGCCCGCATTCGGCTCCGTTCCGGACGGTGGTGCCAGCCTCGCCAATTCCCCATCCGCCCCCATCGCAACCGTGAGCGAAGGTTGCTCGATAAGAGCGTCCATCACATGGACCTCGCCCTTCAACAGCGGCATCGTCGCAATATCCAAGCTCACCCGCTCGGCTTTGGCGGCCATAACGCTATCGGGCGTCCCGACGGCGATTTTTTCAAGATGAAGCACCGGAAACGGTAAAATCCGAATATCGATCTGGCCGCCAACCGTCACAGGCAAGCCCACGGCTTGCGTCAGGGTGCTTTCGATCAAAGGACGCTGGCTGTTAAAATCGACGACAAAAGGCGCAATCAGCGCTGCAAAGAGCACGCCGATTACCAAAATTGCCAAGCCCGTCAAAAATTCGCGCACAGAAAACCCGTTAATCAGTTCCAAAACCGTATAAAGACGTATTTCGCCCTCATTTCCAACAATGATATCGGCTAAGCGTCGATCATGCGATGATTATCCTTCGAAAATATGAAATTTAGCGGAACACCGTACGAAGGCGACACTATTTTTTGAATTCAACACGCTAAAGCTTGCCTTTAAGCACCTCTTGCGGGAGGATTTTGGCCTACACCAACGCGTGACGGTAAGAATGACGGCTAAACGAAAGCTCAATCCGCTGTTTTTCGCCCCTTTCGTTTCATCCGTTTTGCGGATCGAACCGGACTGGATCGACGGAAACGGCCATCTCAACATGGCCTATTATAATGTTTTGTTTGAGCGTGCGATTGATGAAGCTTTTGAACTTATTGGCCTCAACGAAACCTATTATTCGGAAGGCCCGGGCACGATCTTTATCGGCGAGGCGCATTTGCGATACCGCCAAGAGCTCTATGCCGACAGCCCCGTCAGGATCACCGTTCAACTGATCGATTATGATGCAAAGCGCCTGCATCTCTATTTGGAAATGCGCCATTCCCGCGAAGGGTGGCTAGCGGCGACTTCCGAATTAATGGCGCTGCATGTCGACAAGACCTTGCGAAAAGTATCGCCCTTCCCGCCTGATATTTTAGATGCCATCGCCATTATGCAATCCGCCCATAAAGCCCTGCCTCGGCCGGAGCATTTGGGCAGTACCATCGAAATCCCTTCCCGTTCAGGCAAAGGCAAGGTCGGTCTTCATTAATTCAGGCCCGCAGACGTAAGACCGTCATCAAACCGCAACACGAATCCGGTTTTTAGTGTCGAAAAATCCGGACTCGAAATCTCCTATGCGTATTTTAATCGTCACCGATGCATGGCATCCGCAAGTCAATGGCGTTGTGAGAACGCTGGACCGTTTAGCGGTTGATGCCGAGCGCCTCGGCCATACGGTCCGCTTTTTAACGCCGCAACAGTATCCAACCGCACCGCTGCCGGGTTATCCGGAAATTCAACTGGCCCTTGCCACGCCGCAATCCGTCGCCGATGCGATTGAGGCGCAAAATCCCGATGCCCTGCATATCTCAACCGAAGGCCCGTTGGGCTGGCTCGCGCGCCATTGGGCCATCAAAGTGGGGCGTCCCTTCACCACCTGCTATCACACGCGCTATCCGCAATATATTTCGGCACGCTACCCCGTGCCTGAATCCGTCACCTATGGCGTGATGCGGTATTTCCACAATGCGGGCGTCGCAACCATGGTGGCAACGCCTTCGCTTCGCACAGAATTGCAGGAACAGGGCTTCAACCGCTGCCTCATTTGGTCTCGCGGCGTCGACGCGGATTTGTTTCACCCCAATGCCCGCGCGCCGATGCATCTGCCTGGTCCGATTTTTCTCTGCGTCGCCCGCGTGGCGGTTGAGAAAAACCTCGAAGCATTTTTATCCCTCGATCTGCCGGGCTCGAAACTCATCGTCGGCGATGGTCCGGATCGTGAAATGCTACAAGCCAAATATCCCGATGCGCATTTCTTGGGCGCCCGCTTTGGCGAAGATCTAGCGCGGCTTTATGCCTCAGCCGACGTGTTCGTCTTCCCCAGCAAAACCGAAACCTTCGGCCTCGTGATGCTCGAAGCGCTTGCCACCGGCACACCGGTTGCGGCCTTTCCCGTGGACGGCCTTATTCCAGAATTGGTTCAAGCAGGCGCAGGCGTGATGAACCATGATCTACGCGCCGCAGCGCTTGCCGCTTTGGATATTTCGCGCGACACGGCTCGCCATTTCGCGCTCGGCTATTCGCACGAAAACGCGGCCAAGCAGTTTTTAAGCAATGTGTCGGAAGCGATCTATCGCCCAATGCAGATGTGGGCGGCATAAAAACCCCCGTCATCGCTCGCAAGGACGGATTACAGGCTAAACCTACCCAAACCGCCTCCCCATCCCCATCTATCCAACCGGCAAGGTCGACATTCGCTCGGCCTTTCGGCATCCTCGCCACTGATTCGCGATATGTTCTCCTTCAATAAGGCGCCCCGCTTTTGGCCGATCCGCTCGATTTGGACGATGATCTCTCCTACACCCCGCAAGCCGGCGGGCTGGCGGCGCGTGCGCAATCCGCTGCGCGCTCGAACGCCGCCTATCTCGATGGGCTAAACCCGGAGCAGCGCCGCGCGGTGGAAGTGATCGACGGTCCCGTGCTGGTGCTGGCCGGTGCAGGCACGGGTAAAACCCGCGTGCTCACCACCCGCATCGCGCATATCATTGCCACGGGTTCCGCCTACCCTTCGCAAATTCTGGCCGTGACCTTTACCAACAAAGCGTCGCGCGAGATGAAAGAGCGGATCGGGCATCTGCTTGGCCAAGTGGCCGAAGGCATGCCATGGCTCGGCACCTTCCACGCCATCGGCACCAAGATTTTGCGCCGCCACGCCGAACTCGTCGGCCTCAAATCCGATTTCACGATTTTGGACACCGACGACCAAATCCGCCTGATGCGCCAAGTGATCCGCGCCGAGGATATTGATGAGAAACGCTGGCCCGCCCGCGCGCTCGCTTCTTTCATCGATGGCTGGAAAAACCGTGGCCTAACGCCTGATAAAGTCCCAGCTGGCGAAGCCGGCGCTTTTGCGAATGGCAAGGGCGGCAAGCTCTACACGCTCTACCAAGAACGCTTGAAGCAATTGAACGCCGCCGATTTCGGCGATCTCCTGCTCGAAAATCTGCGCCTCTTCCGCGAGCACCCCGATGTGCTGCAAGCCTATCAAGAGCGCTTCAAATATATGCTGGTCGACGAGTATCAAGACACCAACGTCGCGCAATATCTTTGGCTGCGCCTGCTCGCCCAAGGCCGCCGCAACGTCGCGTGCGTCGGCGATGATGATCAATCGATCTATGGCTGGCGCGGCGCCGAAGTCGATAACATCTTGCGCTTCGAGAAAGATTTTCCGGGCGCTGTTGTGGTGCGCTTAGAGCGCAATTACCGCTCGACCGGCCATATCCTCGCCACCGCCGGAAAACTCATCGCGCACAACCAAGGCCGTTTGGGCAAAACGCTCTTCACCGATGACGAGGAAGGCGAAAAACCAACGCTCACCGGCGCATGGGATTCAGAAGAAGAAGCGCGGTTGATCGGCGAAGAAATCGAAGCGCTGCAGCACAAAGGCCATTCCCTCGCCGATATGGCCATTCTGGTGCGTATCTCCGCGCAAATGCGCGAAATCGAAGACCGGTTTGTCACGCTTGGTCTGCCTTACCGCGTCATTGGCGGCCCGCGTTTTTATGAACGCGCCGAAATTAGAGATGCCCTTGCCTATCTCCGCGTCGTCGCCAACCCGACCGATGATTTGGCCTTTGAGCGCATCGTCAATGTACCAAAGCGTGGCCTAGGCGACGCCACCATCGAGCAGGTTCATCTCTACGCCCGCAAGGCGCAAATCCCGATGCTGGAAGCGGTGCGCCG
>Ga0164297_10001363_pt1 | contig 26184 bp, 28 predicted proteins | sample GEODES058metaG_FD_113539 | JGI IMG/M metagenome (GOLD analysis project Ga0164297, IMG submission 113539) | Dystrophic lake water microbial communities from Trout Bog Lake, Wisconsin, USA - GEODES058 metaG | ecosystem: Environmental > Aquatic > Freshwater > Lake | place: USA: Trout Bog Lake... | reverse complement strand
ATTGGCAGCCTAAACGCTGACTAGGGTTCGGTGGGTTCCTCGTAACAGAATACCCACCATATTTTTTTAATAACAAGGAGTTTGAATGGGAACAACAGTAACAATTGGCCAAACGCCAATTAATACAACATATGTCGGTGTCACAGGCACAACCGGTGGTGCTGGTACAGGTGCCAAATTTGACGTAACGAAAACTAATGGTGTATATACCACAGTCATTGAGGCCGCAAATCTTGGTACTGGTTATGCAATTGGTGATACTGTTACTATTGCAGGTACAAATTTAGGTGGAACAATTGCTAATCCTGATGTGGTCGTAGTGACTGGTATCGGTACAGGCGGTAAGATTTCTACATTTAGTGCTGCAGGTACAGGCCAGATTGGTAATGGTTTGAATTATACTATCATTGACGTTACAGGTGTTACATCTTATAACCTAGGCGATAAGAGTGCTGACTTTACCGTTGTAAATGATACAACAAACAAAAACATTCTAGTTACATCTGCATTGATGACTGCTGTTTCTTATAAATTAGAAGGAGTGAATCGTGTTGCATATACTGACAAATCCACTGCTTTTGACCTTACTGGTACTGCTGGTGATGTATACGCATTATTGAAAGCTTCATTTGGTGGTACAGTAAGTACAACATATGAAGGCCTCGGTATCAAATTAGAAGATGCAGGTACAACAAGTACACAAATTGCTCAGGCAATCGTGACTTCTGCACCATTTGTTACAACCAATCCTGATTATGCTACATTTGTTAATAGTGTATATGCTAATGTAATGGGTGTTACACCAACACCAACACAAGCATTGCCTTACATTAGTGCATTAGCAACAGGTTCAACAACAGAAGCAGCCTTGTTAGTAGCAGCTGCTCACCTTACTACTTTCCAACAAACTATCGGTTTGATTGGTGTAGCGCCAGCAACAACTGGTGTTCTCTCAACTTCTGGTATTGATTATATACCAGCATAATTCATTTAAGAAAAGGAAATATAAATGAAAAAGACTCTATTAGTAGCAGCAATGTTAGCTACGTTTGGTGTTGCACAAGCTATGGACTTAGGTTTTACTGCTGGTCGTGACTATGCAAACCCACATAGCAATGACTATGGCATTTCTCTTGGCCAACAAATGGGCAAGTATAGTGTAACTGGTGAAATCGAGAGTGTTAAACACGCAGGTTTCAAAGAGAACCGTTACGACCTTATTGGCGGTTATGACCTTTATTCTTTTAAAGGCAATACATTGACTGCTAAAGTCGGTGGTGCATATATCAGAGTTGAAGGTGTTAAATCTGGTTATGCCGGTTCAGCAGGCCTTGGTCTAACAATACCTGTAGCCAAAAACGTAGCATTGACAGCAGACTATCGCTACCAACAAACACAAAAACGCATTGACACCTACACAGGCAATAGCGTTACTGCTGGCATCAAAATCTCCTTTTGAGATAGTTTCGGTGGGTTCTTAAAACCCACCATCCCTTAACTCTAAAGAAACACATGAGAAGTAAACCTGTACTCATTAGCGTATTCTTTTCTGCAATTATTGTGATGTTATCTTGTATCAATATTGATACACAAAAACTTTTACCATTCAAAACATCATATAGTGAATTGGCCGAACCAACAAAGGTTCAAATCACTTGTTTGGCAGAAAATATCTACTTTGAAGCGGCACATGAACCTGTAGATGGTTGGAAAGCCGTGGCATTTGTGACTGTAAACAGAGTCCAGTCTGGTTATGGTGACACCATATGTTCCGTGGTTAAACAAAAGACCAATGGGACATGTCAATTTTCTTGGTATTGTGAAAGAACTACCGAAAAAGACTTGACAATACATGATAGAAGACTGTATAATGAGATTTTGGAACTTGCAACCAATCTGGTTGTTAATTATGACATAATGAAAGACGTAACAGATGGAGCAACCTACTATCACGCCACTTATGTCCAACCAGGTTGGACAAAGTTGGAGAAAGTTAAACAAATTGGTAACCACATTTTTTACCGGTCGAAAAAAGATTCAATTGACAGAAACAAGGAGTTCATTTAAAATGGAAAAAAATCTATTAACAGTCGCAGTATGTGGAACTATTCTAGCTGGTTCATCCATCATTGGTGGATTCATGTACAGTATCAATGACAGAAACAATATGTCTAAAAATATTGAGGCTGCAATACAAAAAGGTGTAGACCCTATTGCTGTTAAATGTGCCTATGAAACAGATGCAAAACCAGTTTGTATGGCCTATGCATTAGGTAGAAAATAATGCCTTCTAAAGATGAAATCCGTGAATTTAGCCTGAAGATTGAAGAGATTGCTGACGTATACCGTGTACCGTGTATGGAAGCAATCATTCAACATTGTGACGAGACAGGTATTGAAGTTGAAGTGGCTGCAACACTTATATCATCACACCTCAAGGCTAGAATAAGAGAAGAAGCCCAATCAGCAAACCTAATAAAGAAAAGTTCTAAATTGCCAATATGACTGAGAACACAGGCTTTGAAGCCTTTGCCTTATATAATGCTCTGAAGACACACTTTACCTCATCCTCATACGACTTCTTTAAGTACAATGGCAAAACCAATGTGAGCAAAGATTCTTTTATGAAGAACAAGGCCAAGTACCAGTTCTACAAACTATCTCGTAAGTATTCATTGGAACAACTCAGGAACTTTTTTCTGGCTAATTTCATATACGGAGACAGTACATGGGTTGGTGAGATGTTAGGACCAGAAGGCGATAAGGCATATTCAAAGTGGCAAAAGACCAATCAGTCCTTGACATATGTGTTTGAAAATGATATAATAGGTCTTGTAGGAAACGATGCACCGGAACAGATGTTGGTTGTCAATGATGGCCAACATCCAAAACTTCTCCGTGAAGTAATGTCTGGCACCATCGCTATTGAAACGATGGTCATACTGAATGATATAATGAATTTCTTTCCCATGTGGAATAGAAAGATAAGTGATGATATTATTTGGCCGAATTGGCGGTTAAAATGTGAAAAGTATGCACCATTCGTTACCTATGACAAGGTTAAATTTAAAAACATTTTAAAAGAGATTATAATAGAACATGCATAAGTTTACAAAAGTCTATTTGGACATGGATGGAGTCATTTGTGATTTCGAAAAGAAGTTCAAAGAGATGTTCAATGTATCACCGGCATCAGCCGAAAGTCGCCATAGATTTGGTGACCTGTTTCATAAATTCTATAATGCAGGTGCATTTGCAGAATTGGACAAAATGCCTGATGCAGATGAACTACTTAACTATTTAAAAACAATTGAAGTGCCTATTGAGATACTATCATCTACAGCAAGGCCTTCAAGCAATGTCACCATATCACGCCAGAAACAAATATGGCTTGATAAGAATGGCATTACATATCCTGCAATTTTTGTGCCTGGCGCTTCATTGAAGGCACAATATGCAGATGAGAATTCTATACTCATTGATGATACTGAAGGTGTCATTGATGCGTGGAATAAGGCTGGTGGTACTGGTATTCTTCACAAAGATGCCTTGACAACCATGGTCATGCTAGGAATTTTGTTGTATAAATAAGGCAATATAAATCTTTTTGGAGAAAAAAATGTCAATTCAAAGAAACATATTTCTGGAACGTGCCGGCCTATTAAAAAACAATGAAAGTGCTGAAGTTTTAGATGAATTATCTAAAAGCACATTAGGTTCTTATGTTGGAAAAGCATATAAAGACCAAGGTGAACGCATGGCAAAAACAGGTGTATTGGTGGGTTTACATAGCGCAGAACACGGCAAAGTACCAACTATAAAACAAACTAAAAAGATTATGGGTAAAGATGAAGTCCGAAAAGACAAGAACCGTGATGCTGGTGTAGACCGTGCAGTGTCAAGACTTTCAAAAGAAGAATATGAAGAAATAAATGAAGGTTTATTGAGTTCTGCGTCGGATAGTATAGGCCATTTTATGGTAAAACAAATGGCGAGAGCCGTACCTAAAGATGAATTGCGTAGCACACATACGAAACTTGCACACGATGTAGTTTCTAAAAAATTAGGTTTGGGTCACGCACATGCAGATAAAATACTAGACAAACATCATCAATTAGCCAAAAAAGCTGAATATCATAATCTATCCGACGATGAAGCAAGAGAACGTTTTGCAGATCACGGATTAGAATTACATAAAGATATTGAATCAGCTAAGAAAATGAAATAAAATATACCGTTATAATACTTGACACAGGCTTCGGTCTGTGTTATACTAAGTTTTCGTTATGTACAATGTGGACAATCCGTCAATAATCCGTAATACTCCGTTTATAAAGGAAATAAAATCATGGTAGATTTCGCAAATCTAAAGAGAGACTCAAACAAGAATCTCGACAAACTAAAAGCCAAAGTTGAGCAACTCAACTCGTCAGAAGGCTCAGATAAATCCAACAATTTTTGGCGACCAGAAGTAGACAAAGCTGGTAACGGCATGGCTACTATCCGTTTTCTGCCTACATCAGCAGCCGATGGTGATGACTCATTGCCATGGGTTAAAATCTTTGAACACGGCTTTCAAGGTCCTGGTGGTTGGTTAATCGATAAGTGTTTGACTACTAAGAGTCAGCAATGTCCAGTATGTGAACACAACAACAAATTGTGGAATTCTGGTATCGAAGCCAATAAAGATGTTGTGCGTAAACAAAAACGTAAGTTGAGTTATATCGCCAATGTTTATATCGTATCTGATCCTAAGCATCCAGAGAATGAAGGGCAAGTTAAATTGTTCAAGTTCGGTGCCAAGATTTTTGAAAAGATTACAGGCGTAATGAATCCTACATTTGAAGATGAGGCTGCATTCAATCCATTTGATTTGTGGACTGGTGCTAACTTCAAATTGAAGATTACTAAAGTTGCTGGTTATCAGAACTATGATAAGTCCGAATTTGCAACACCTGCACCATTGCTTAACGATGATGCTAAGTTGGAAGAAATCTGGAAGTCAGAGTTTGGTTTGAAAGACCTAACTGCCGAGAAAGAGTTCAAGTCATATGATGATTTGAAATCACGCCTAGAGAAAGTTCTAGGACTTAATGGTGATGTACCTGTGCCTAAAACCACAGTAGAGACATTGAAGGCTATGCCACGTAAATCAGAACCTGAACCAGAACTTGTTACTGAAGAAGACGATGATTTGGCATATTTCGCAAAACTAGCAGAGGAATAATTATGAGCACCACTCTCAAAAACCTTGAGAGTGCCTTGGCCGGTGAGTCACAGGCACATATCAAGTATAGATATTTTGCAAAAATTGCAAGAGAAGAAGGTTTCGAAGATGTTGCAAAACACTTTGAACACACAGCAGACCAAGAGATTCTACACGCTTGGGGTCACCTTGAATTGTTAATTGGTAAACCATCTACTAAAGAATGTTTACAAAAAGCAATTGAAGGTGAAACATATGAATTCACCGTAATGTATCCTGAATTTGAAGCTGTGGCTAAAAATGAAGGTAACGAAGAAGTTGCAAAAGAAGCTGCGGAACAAATTATAGAGTCCGCTGAACACGCTGAACAATTCAAACAGGTGTTAGCAAAAGCAGAAAAACGTTTTGCAGCCTTAGCAAAGGTTGAGAAACGTCACGCTAATGCGTATAAGATGGTAATGGAGGCACTATGAAACCAGAACATGTATGTATAGTTTGTGGTCATGTCCATGAAGAATCTATTGAAGGTAAATGGGAAGATTTACCTGATGACTTTACCTGTCCTGAATGTGGTGTAGGTAAAGAAGATTACATAGAAGTTGACGAATAAAACATTTTCACTTTTCCCGAAGTGTTTTTCCCCGCCTAGTGCGGGGTTTTTATATGGGTCTTAGATTGGACTTCTGTAATTTTTGCCATGTAGATTCATCATTACGAACAGGTACACCTTCCACAACTATATTTTCCGTAGTTGAACGACCTGTCTTACTAATGCTCTTGGAATTATCAATGACTGTGGTTTTAGGTGTCATAGTTTGTTCCATCTTGGTTTCATTATTTGTCTTAATAGCATTTTGTACACGTTGGCCTAATGGACTAGGTTGTGATTCCATTGGTACTGCCTTCTTCATTTGTGGAAATACACCAAAAGATGCCTTATCAGGTGTAGTACGTCTTTCATAATCTATTGCACTTGCATTGCCTCGGCCTTGTCCTGCTGTTGATGGCTCTACACCAAGCCTATGAATAGTATCAGGTTCCGTTTTTACTGATGACTGATACATGGAACGATTGTCTGGATGTTCTTGTAACCACTTCTTTAGACCTGAACGGTCATCACCATATTCTTCTTTAAGAACATTATCATCTATTTTAGAATCTACTGCTTGAGCAATTTCTCCACGACCAAATTGTTTTAATCCCTTTTGCCTATTCTTGGCTGCACCTTCTTCTTCAGTCTTTACTTCACCACGAACCTTCATCGCATAAGGATTGTCCTTATACTCTGGTGCATTTGGATTTTGTTCTATCTTTCTTCTTTCTTTTGCATTATAAACCCAAGGAGACAAAAGCGCACCATATACTGCTGTTGCACCTACTAAAGCAGAAGTTCCAACGGCACCACCTAAAAGTAAAGCACTTTCAGCGCCTACTCCTGCTCCTGCACCAGCACCAGCTGCAGCCGAAGCCGCAGCAGCTTCACCTGCACCTGCGGCAGCTGTACTACGACCAAGTAACTTCAAAACACCAACTTCTTCCAACAATTGAGTAATAAACTTTTCTATTGCATCAAATACACTTAGACCCTCTTCTATTGCTGTCTTATTACCTTTACCTTTCATACCTGTGATAGCATGAATGAGTTCTTCATGCCATCTTTCTTCGGCTGCAGCTTTTTCTTTTTTGAAATCTTTTTCCAATTCCATTCTCTTGACATCTTGCTCACGATATTGTTTGGTTAGGTTGTATAATTTAGCTAACACATTAGAAACACTATCACCTTTTTTAATATTCTGTCTTTGGCCTTCTGATATCTTGGTGTACAAAGCATTATTAATATCATTCTTCTTATCACCACCTCGTGTCTGACCGACTGATGCAAGTCTATTGTTTCTTGGTTTGATGCCAGTAAAATGTTGTATGTCTTTTTGGTTACGACCAATTACACGACCCAAAATGGCTGCACCAAGAGGTCCTGTTAATATTTTAGCAATGTTTAATGGGTCAAATGCTTCTTTGATACCCATCACTTTTGCTTTTGTTATTTCTGATATGCCTTGTTTGATAGAAGAACCTACAGAACCACCTTCAATAATTTTTCGTGTGATAATTTCGGTTATTTTTGTTTCTCTAATCTTTTCTGCATCAGAATAAGACATACCTTTTTGTTCAGGTGGTGTCTCTAACAAAGGTATTTCTTTTGGAATATTTGATATGGTTTTTACTGGTGAGGCAGATTCGACTGCTTGTGGTGCAGATTGTTCTGTTACTGCTTGACCTAAAGATTCTGCCTCTTTTTTACTGGCTGCTTTACCATAACCACCTTTTGTGCCCAACACAAACCAATAACCTTTATTGTTAAAGGCCTTTGGATCCCAAATGAAAATTTCTTCGCCTAGTTTCTTTGTTATTGTTTTCATGGTTGTGCCATATAAGTTGGTGGTATGTCTTTAGCAGGTGTAGTCATGATTTGTTTGTTTGTCGTACCACCGCTAATAGAAGTCACCGAATTGTTTACGATGACTGTGTTGTTTGTTGTCTTTTCTTTTAACTTTTGGTTTTCCACAGAAGACTTATTGATTTTATCTCCCACTTTAGGTGGTGTATCTACTTCTTTTACCTTTGAACCAGATTCAAACAATGCAGCCTCTTCATGTCGTCTTCTATCTAGAGATGGCAAATAGCCTTCTTTTTGGCCAGTCTTCACACCCTTTTCACTTATAATTCTAGCTGCAGCTTTCATGTCGCCAGAATCTATTGCTTCTTTTAAGCCAGCGTTAACCAAAGTTTGTGTGGAACCAGTATTATATGCATATGATGTTAATGCTGCCTTTTGTTCTTCTGATAATTTATTCCAAGATTCACCCAAAGGTTCTCTAGCAGCCTTCTCATATTTTGGTAAATCTGTTTGCAATAACTTGGTTGCTTGTTCTTTAGTTATGACTGTACCAAGACCTCTATTACCCACCAATGGTATTTTTTCATCACCTGCAACCACAAAACCTTGTCTTTGTTCTTGTTCTGTTATATTATGACCATAACCTATAGCAGTATGGCCTTGGTCAATCATTGCTTTTCCACCACTTGGTAAACCTTCTTCTTGTGCAATGACAGAAGCTGCAGATGCTGCACCAGCGCCAAAAATTACACCAGAAACAGAAGAAGAAAGAGATTGGCCAACTCTTTGTGTAGCTTTTGATAACATTTTAGTTGCAGATGCAACCTTAGCCACTTCTTTTTCTTTTTCAAGTTTTTCTTCTAGTTTCTCTGGTAACTGTTTAGTGGTCTTGATGGCTTTGATTAATTCTTCATGCCTTTCTTTGTCTTTATCATGTTCTTCTTTTTCAAAGTCTTTAGCCAATTCAAATTGAAGGGTCTTTTCTTCATTAGTCTTCTTCATAAATGCAAACAACTTTGTAGCTACATCGGTAAAACTATCACCTTTTCTAATTCTTTGAGCACGAACTACTGTAGCATAGAATGCAGTATTGATTTTACCTAGTTTACCACGCTCACGTTTTGGTAAATCTTTACCTGCAAAGTATGCAATGTCTTCAGGACTTCTATTAAGTAAAGAACCAACAATAGAAGCACCTAGATTGCCTGTCAGTGACTTTGCTATATTGATAGGGTCTAATCGTTCTTTAAGACCTGTGGCTTTGGCCTTAAATGTATCAGATATGCCTTGTTTGAATGAACCACGAACACTATTGCCGGCAATTATATTGTCGGTGATATTACCAAGTAAGCCACGTTTTCTTAGGTGTTCTGCATTTTCATATGCAGTAGCACGACTATACCTCTGATTGTCTTCAGAATCTATATCTTGTAGTTCGTTTATTCTTTTCATCTGCTATGTTGCTTCTGCTTAATCTTTTCGTTTTCTTGTTCGATGTATTGTATAAGCATTGCAACATATATGTCCCTTTCCCAAGGTATCATATTTTCAAGTTCTGTCAAACTGTACTTGTGATGCTGCACGAGAGAGAAATTGGTTGTGTAATAATTTCTCAAGTTATCGTGCCGCATCACTAGCCGAAAAAACTTTCGAGGCCCTCCACATTTATTTTATGGTGAAACTTACACTTCTTACATGTCATCTCTATTGTCTTGTCTAGCTTTGGCATGTTGTTGAAGAACTCTTCAATCTTTGAGAACTGGTCTTGGTTCAACGATTCAATGAATTCGATGAGCTCACCTGGATTGGTTTCTTTTGCATAGTAATATTGTTCACCATCAAATATGTAGTCTACACTTTCAGCAATCATGTCAAAAGCCATATCAGTTGGGTTTTCAAATTTGGCTGCACGTTCGATGATAGAGAATTCTGGATATTTCATACCAATACTAATCTTATTGGTCAATGGAATGTGACTATCTGGTACATTGGTCATATCAACGTTTATGTCTAATAGATTAACTTTAGACTCCATCAAAGTGCCACACTTCTTACCATCAACCTCATTCTCACAACGGTATTTACTTTCTATAACTTCACCTACAGACCTTGCACGTAGGTTTAAAAAGTAATACTCTACATCGATGATTGGCAAAGTATCAACGTTGATGTCTTCTGTTAGTGTGCAATTGTGTAGAACTTGCTTGATGTTCTTTTCAATCGTTTCACTATCATTGGCCTCCATGGCCATCATTAGATTACGTTGTTCTTTGACCAGAAATGGTCTGAAACGAATGTGTTTCTTTGATAGGGGTAAATCCAATTCATAAATTGGCACATCAATTTTTGGTAAAGCCATTATATCTCCTCAAATAAAATAATTATGTTATCAGGTTGCTGTTGGTGTAAAATATTGTTCTACGAGTTTGCTGGTTGAAAGTATTTGGAATTCTTGGCCTTGCGGTTTTAACACTACTCCTAATGATTCAACACCTTGATTTTGCCAGTAATCATAAGCAAATACTACTGTCACTCTATGGTAACCATCATTAGACCAATCCAAGTCCATTTGATTGACCACGATTGGATAGGCATTGTAAAAATTAACTGTATATACAGGATTATCTTGTAAATCATACTGTATGACAGTAATATCGGATACAGTATTTTTCTTATAATCGAAATCAAATGAAGATGTTGGATTGATATACTCCATCCAAACGTCAAAAATTGTACGCTCTATCATTGTATCAGAAACAATAAATGTCATCGTCAAATCATTGTATGACGAATGCATTGGGAATTTTGTTGTAGGATTTGAACCAAACTTTTGGTCAACAGTACCAAAAGTTCTTCCTGGTAACTCTGTGGCTTCACAACGTAATTGTAATATTCTGGTTGTTAGATTATTATTTTCGGATGCATTTAAATTGTCCAAAATGTTTGATGGTAAAATAATTCTAACATCAAACCTATTTGGTCTGGCAACATCAACCATTGATTGCAAAAAATTATCAATCGGAGCATGAGTTTGGGTTTGTTTTCCAATTACTGTAATTTTTCCTAAATCTGCGTCTGCCATTTTTATTCGTCCTGATTAAAGTGAGCCATGTGGTCTTTCCATTCTTTCACAGAATCTTGCCACACTTTTTGTGGCTTTGCACCTCTGAATTGTTGGATAGGCAACATAGTGGCCACATCCCATTCACTTGGTTCTATCATCAATATTCTAGACCTCATGTGACTATACAAATAACGTTTTAGACATGGCCTAAACTCTGCATATCTTTTGGATGCAGTTAATATATCATAAGAAATTCTCATTCTTTTGATATCCGCATCAGGTGTTAGTTGAGCATACTTCATCAGCTTCTGTAAGAAGGCTACACGATACTTGACTGGCAAGTAATGTATATTCAATCCTAGAAACCCATCATTGTACTTCTCTAGTACCAATACCATTGGGAATCTATCCCAATAAGGCAAATCATCTTTAGTCTTTGGATCATAATAATAACAATACATCATGCCAATTCGTAACTGGCCTGGTTGTTTCTGTCTGCCTACTTCACTTCTAATAGTATTTGGAATAGAAGAAGGTCTTTTTATCTCATTTATCTTACCTTGTAACCAAGTGACGGCATCCTTGGACATGGTTTTATGTCCTGCCGATTTCTTTTCCTCTGCAAGTGTGGTAAGTTTTGAAGTCATGCCTTATTTAGTTAGAGGCCCAACTCTTTTTCCGTCAGTACTTTAAACTGCCAACCTTTATCTAAACAATATTCCTGAGCAGCTTTCCACTTGGCTTGATTGATACCGTATGTCATGACCTCAGTTATGTATTGTTTCGTCACACGGCTTCGTTTGGCTGGTTCCACAGACTGTTTTTGAGGTTTGACCTCAATCATCATAGTGCTTACCTTACCATCTTTATTCTTTACTTTGACGATAAAATCTGGAAAATACCTATGGCGTTTGCCATCCACAGGTGATATATAAGGGATTGCTAGCTCTTCTGATGCCCATGATATGACATTAGGTTCTTTATCTAACCATGTCATTACCCTTGCCTCCCATGACGAGCGATAAGTGATTTTGGTGTAATCACCCACGTACTTTTGTGGATTTTTTGGGGTAAACTTGCCGGTATATGCCATAAATAGTATGTATAATCAATTTTCAAAGAAAAAATAATGCCAATTATAGATTTAGTTGCTGTTTCTACTGGTGGATCAAAGCTTACAGAAGTCACTGGTCCATTGGGTATTTTAGAAGCCGATACGACAAAGTTATCACCATTAGTCTATCCGGCAGACTTAGGTTCTTCAACCAAGAATCACTATGTCAAATTCTCAATAAAACAGATTGTTCCTTCAGCACCTGTTAGTGGTTCAACAACAGCTGCATTGAAAAATGCTTACGATAAAATCACAACATGGAACTATCAACCAAACGTAACAGACTCTGTTGGTGTTATTTGTTTATATATGCCTGATACTTTGAATGCTTCTTATGATGCTTCATATGATGAACTGAGTGTCACTAATGATTTAGGCAAAGGTATTACAGCAATCCAAGGTATATCTACATATTTGGATAGTCCAAAAAGCGGAAAAAACACAGCAGGCCAAACTGGTTCTGATCCAGCCGCAATCGCTGCAGCGGCTTTAGGTGTTGGTACCTTATTGGACAAATTCAATTTAGGCGGTCAAGGTTTAGTTGATGTTGCATTACAAACACAAGGTTATGCAATCAATCCACAACTACAACTAATCTATCGTGGTGTCGGTTTTAGAAAGTTTCAATTGAATTTCTTGTTCACACCAAATACACAAGATGAAGCGAAAACCATAAATCAAATTATTGGAACATTTAAATATCATTTTGCACCACAGTTATTGACAACGACAGGTGCAGTCAGTGGCATGTTCTTTGTTCCGCCATCTTATTTTAACGTTGAGTTTATGTTCAACTATGGTGAGAATCAATTTTTACCAAGATATGGAGATTGTGTGTTGACGGACATCAATGTAGATTATGCACCTAACGGATTTGCAGCTCACAATGATGGTGCACCTGTTCAAACACAATTGACATTGAGCTTCCAAGAAATTGAGATTGTTACTAAGGCAAAAATTGCTGCTGGTTATGGTGCGGATAGTGCATTCGCAACCAGCACATCAACAGATACTGTCGCAGGATTACGTTAATGAAATACTTCCAACAGTTTCAAACCATCAAAATGACAGATTACAATGGCAATTATGTCAATGTAACAAATATAATGGAGAGAGTGGAGATTATTCCAAATCTTTTGAACAATGCACTGATTTTTTACAATTACAATATCAAAGATAGTGACACTCCAGACATCATTTCACAAAAGTATTACAACGATAGTTATAGATACTGGATAACACTATATGGTGGTCAAATATTAGATCCAATTGGTGACTGGCCAATGCCACCAAACCTATTCAATGATTTTTTAATTGACAAATATGCAGGTGCTACGGCTAATTCACTCAACATTGCTGTTGCAAATGTTACCTCTTCACAGGTGTTAACGTATACACAAAACACCATATATCAGTATGTGGAGTCTATAACCACAATAGATTCTACATCTTCCGAATCGAACACTACGATTTACTATATTGATGAGGCTGCGTATAATAATACAGTTGTTGGCACCACAAACTCTTTGTTACCTTCTGGTGCAAGTGTAACACAAACAATCACAACATATCCACAATACATTTATGACTACGAGATTGAAACTAATGAAGCCAAAAGAAGCATTAACCTTGTAAATTCTAGTTATTCTGGTGCATTAGAAACACAATTGGCTGCATTGTTAAAGTAAAAAATGTCACAAGGAATTCTTAATACAAGGGACTATGACCTAAAGAGTCTGTTATTGCTAACACCCGTTGGCACAATTGAGCTACGTCTAATCATGAATGAAATATCATACCATGAAGACCTCTTTGGTGGTGTAATATCTGGTTATGTGATGGTGACAGAAGCGAATGCCTATGCAGAACTTTTGGCATTGAATGGTAATGAATATCTACAACTGATATTCAGTAAGTACGATGATCCTACAGACACAATCACTAAAAAGTTTCGTGTCTACAAGATGGACAAAAGAAAACTGGCTGCGAATATGTATACTGAAGTATATACGTTACAGTTTTGTTCTGAAGAATTGGTGATTTCTGAGCAATACAAGATTAGCAAATCATATCCAAACCAATCAGTAAGTACAGTCATAACCGACATCTGTATCAATGATTTGGGTATAAGTGGCAATAGGTTGAACATAGATGACTCTTATGGTATATACAGCTTCATCACACCAAACTTGAAACCACTCGATGCAATTAATTGGTTATCGAATTATGCTAGACCTATGCCACCATTTCTTGGTGCAGACATGATTTTTTATGAGAACAAAGATGGTTTTAACTTCAAATCTTTGCAAACTCTGACGGATGGCCAAGGTGTCACCATCTATAATACTTACAGATATGATCCAAAAAATGCAAACGAGAAGAACCTAACTGAAGAAGTGTTCAACGTAACGACTTATGAGATTTTAAACTCATACGACACATTGAATGCAGTCAATTCTGGTATGTTTGCAAATCAGTTGATATCGGTTGACATCGTTACAAGAAAGAAGATAACAACCAACTTTGATTACTTCCAATATTGGAACAATCCAGATTCTGGTGGTCTTAATAAGTTTCCAGTCACAAACAATTTACAGAATCGTTTTGGTGATAAGCTAAATGAAACAAGTCAAGCAACTTTGAAGTTGGTGTTCTCAAACTTTGACCAAGCCAACAATGAAGTTGTACAATCAAAGCCAGGTTCTGTTGCACAAAACATTTTTGCAGAGACCTACATACCATACAGAACAGCACAATTAGCGTTGGCAAACTATACAAGACTAAAGATATCTGTGCCTGGTGATCCAATGCTTACAGTCGGTACTATTATCAAGTTCGACTTGTTAACTAAGAATCCAGCTAGTTCAGATTTGGATATGTTCTATTCTGGTTTTTATTTGATTACTGCTGTGAGACACATGATTACACAAAATGATTTTAAAACTGTTTTGGAAATAGCCAAAGAGAGTGTTCGTACTCAATATCCAGATATAGATTCTGGTTCACCAACTTGGCAAAATGTTGTGGGTGGATAATGAAAGTAGTAAATAATTTTGCAGGTCTTAATGGTTTTTGTTGGTGGGTTGGTGCAGTCGAAGCAAGAGATGACCCACTTGGTTTAGGTCGTTGCCGTGTTCGTATATTTGGTTGGCACACAGACGATAAGAGTAAAATTCCTACCATAGAATTACCTTGGGCACACCCAATGTACTCAATAAATACGGCCAAACAATTTCAACCATTGGAAATAAACGATTGGGTTGTAGGTTTCTTTATGGATGGTGAGAGCGGGCAGTTTCCTATAATGATGGGTGTTTTACCTGGTTTTGCAGCTGCTAATAGTGCAACATCATCTTCAGTAACAACATCAGCAACATCAACAGGAGGTTAATATGGCAACCGCATCAGACGCATTTGCAGGTGGCATAACATCTGCCGCAACTACTATATCAAACGCTGTAACAGGTGCTATCAATAATGCACAAAATAATGCAGCTGCGATAACTTCTACTTCTTTTCTTAATTTGACACCCACTAAAATATTAGATGGTGGCGCAGTGCTTGAAATCAAGTCACCAATTCTACCAAATGGTGGTTATTTCTATACAGCAGGTTCACAAACACTTCCAGGATTGTCAAGAGGTGCATTAAAGAATTCATCTCTATTGAATAACAACAATGACCTTTCACACGTTTGTGATTTCAAGTTTGACTTTTCTCTTGGTATTAGTATATCTGGATTAAGTAATCCATTCACACAAATAGCAAATGCTATCAAGAATGGTAAAATGGCAGGAGCCAATGCAGTTCGAGCAGCTGTTGGCCAATTACAACAAGCATTTCGTGAAGGTTTAAAAGCATTATTAGCAGCCCTAAATCTTGATCCAACAGGCCAAATCTCCTTGACGATTTCTGTTAGTAAATCTCTTGTGAGACAATTAAATGCAATAACTGCTCAGATTGCTCAGATTGCTTATGATGTTGCTTTGATTCAGAGTATTGCTACCAATTTAGAACAAATTGTTACATGGATTAAAAGTTTACCTGGCCAAATCCAAAAACTATTACAACAATGTTTGACAAACTTCCAAACATCTCTGACCAATACAAACAACACAATAAAGAATGCCACAAACATTAAAAACCAAATTAATAATATAGGCCAACAAGCAAGTAATGCATCTGCAGCTGAATCAGCAAACACGAGTGCTTCTATGATGGCTATTATTAATGGTACAGCCGGTACAGCGGCTATTACAAGTCTCATCAATTCGACAGTTGCATCTGCGCCACCATCATCTGGTGCAACACAAAAGACAGCATCTAGTCCCTAAGGATATTGAATGGCAACACAACCAAGTTTCTTTACAGCATGGACAGAGCCTGAGTCGGCAGCTAATGCCACATATCAGCCTGTATTTCCTTACAACAATGCAACACAAACACCAAGTGGACATTCATTTGAGTTGGATGACACTCCTACAAGGGAACGTGTAAGACTGCAACACCGTTCAGGTACATTTATTGAGATGCATCCTAATGGTGATGAGGTGCATAAGGTGTATGGTGATGGGTACGAGATTACTATCAACAACAAAAATATGTTGGTTAAAGGCCGTCTAAAGATTGAGGTCCAAGGAGATTGTGAGATACATGTCCAAGGTGACTTAATAGAACAGATTGACGGTAATGTAGAACAACACATCAAAGGCAACTTCTCACAAGTTGTGGAAGGTGTCAGTAGTATGACCTCTCAAGGCGACATGATTATCAATGCAGCTGGCGGACTAACAGGTGGTTTGAAACTCAACACACCAGATTATATGCATCTTGGTGGAGACCTAACAGTAGATGGTGAAATTACTGCTGGTAAAATAACATCTTTAGGTCGAGTTGATGCTGTCGGTGGTATAAGTGCAGGTCTTCAAGGTATTGTTACTCTAGGCGGTGTTTCTGCTGGTTTACCTGTTGCAGTACCTGGAACAATTAGTGCTGCGGCTGAAGTGGATGCACCATTAGGCACGTTTGGTGTAATGAGTGCTATATGGGCATATGACACAGTAAACGTTAGCCTACATAATGCACATATACACGTTTCACCAAAAGGTCCAACTGGACCTCCTGTACCAACTGAAGTAGGAATTTAATATTATGAGCATTTATGCAAGATTGGGTTTCAATTCTAGTGACCCCGTAACTAACGCATTGTCTATGCCTTATTCGAGTAACGTAATGGTTCAAATGGACCTGTTACCTCCTTTGATTAAACCATGGCAAGCCAATGCAATTGGTAATAGTGCAGTATCTGGATTCTTTATGAATCCAGTGGCTAACGTCACTCAATCAATTTGGGATACATCCAACACATTGATTACTTTGACATCTGGTTTGACTGCTTCACCTGCAAACAATACTGTAAATACTGCAATGGCTAACGTATATGCCACTTCAACTGTATTATCTGCAAACTCAGCACAAACGTATTTGTATATAACAAATCGACAATCTAACGTCACTCCGCCTAATTCTGATACAAGTACACCTCATTACAATACTGCTATTGCACAAGGTAAAATGTTATCTTACATAACTAGCCAATCGGATAACATATCAAACAGCTCAGTTATGTTAGGTAGTTTCACAAGTGTGACTTTAGGCAATACATTAGCTAATTTGTACAGTACAATGCACACTCTGACCAATATTTTGGCCAATACGATAACATATTCTACTGATCCAATAACTGGTGATCCTCACAACACAACAAATGTATCTGCGGCCAATGCTTCCGCACTACAAAATGTTGTTTCTACTGTTAATTTTGTTATGTCCTTCTATCCAGCACAGGATTCAGCGTTCTTTCAAAACTCAGCTAATGTATTGCACGACTATGGAACAGTTAGCCAATTTAATAACCTTGGCGCTTCACAAAATTACCTTTTGCAGAATTACATTGGTACGCCAACCCTTCTTACCAATTTGAACTCATAAATAAACAATGGCAAATGTACAGAAACTCTACTCCGACTTGGACTTAACCTTCAAGAAACTACCAGTAACTGGTGATGTTTCTTTGCGTTATGACGACCAGGCGGTGATTGCTTCTGTAAGGAATCTCTTGCTGACTAACTTTTATGAGAGGCCTTTTCAACCAAATTTAGGTTCCAACCTATCTGGATTGTTATTTGAGCCTGCAACAAACATCACTTCAAGTATTTTGGCCGATGAAATACGAAATGTAATTTCAAATTTTGAACCAAGAGCACAAATAAACAGTATCAATGTGACGCTTGCACCTGATAACAACAGTTTTAATGTTTTTATAAGTTTTTTTATTGGAAACAATACTACGCCAACGAATGTTAATCTTCTTCTTCAAAGGTCCAGATAATGGCATCTAATACAAATATACAAGTTGCTAGCTTAGACTTTAGTGGCATTAAGCAAAACTTCATCAATTACCTACAGAACCAACAGACATTTAAAGATTACAATTTTTCTGGTTCTGCATTGTCTACTTTACTGGATGTTTTAGCATACAACACACAATATAATGCTTTTTACTTAAATATGGTGGCCAATGAGATGTTCTTGGACTCCGCATTACAGCGTTCTTCTGTGGTTTCTCATGCTAAATTATTGAATTATGTACCACGTTCCGCTGTCGGTGCAGTTGCTGAAGTCAATATTGCATTTACTGGTGTGACAACTCCAACGTTTACCATACCAAAACATACCAACTTTTTGTCTGAAGCCATCGACAATGTAAACTATAACTATGTGACACTAGCTGATGCTACAGTACAGGTTACAGCAAATACTGCTGTGTTTACTGGTATTGAACTTAAACAAGGTACAGTCAAAAATTATACATTTACAGTCGATAGTACATCAAATCCAAAATACATCTTTGAGGTGCCTGATCCTAATATCGACACATCTACTTTGACTGTAAGTGTAAAACAATCATCATCTAATTCTTCTTACACGGTTTTTAATCCGACAATAGATTATTTAAGTCTTACACCAACTGATCCTGTATATTTCTTACAAGAGGCGGTTGATGGCAACTATCAAATCTATTTTGGCGATGGCATCTTGGGACAAAAATTGTCAGATGGCAACCTTGTTCAAATCAATTATGTTTCAACCAAAGGCACAAAAGGTGGTTTAGCCAACTCATTCACGTTGATGGATTCTGTTGCTGCTCACAATACTGTTACAGTAACTCCTTATTTGGCCGCAACTACTGGTGAAGATAAAGAAACTATTGATTCTATCAAATACCAAGCACCTAAGGCATTTGCAGCTCAAGGTCGTGCAGTCACTAAGAACGATTATATCACATTGTTACAACAGAACAATCTAGGTATTTCGTTTGATGCAGTTTCTATTTGGGGTGGAGAAGAAAATGATCCTCCTGCATATGGACAAGTCTTCATTTCTTTGAAACCAACTGGTGCATATGACTTAACGGATGTGCAAAAACAATTGATTGTTAATCAAGTCATTGCACCTTATAGTGTTTTGACTGTGAAGCCAACGATTGTAAATCCTGATTACACATATATCCGTCTATCTTCTAATGTATTGTTCAATCAATCACAGACAACATTGACGCCATCTGGAATACAAAGTTTGGTTCAACAGGCTGTATATGGTTATGCAGCCAATAACCTAAACACATTCAACTCTACGTTCAGTTCATATGACGTATTGAGTGCAATCAATAGTGCAGACAAGTCAATCATTACAAGTGATTTTGGTATCAACTTACAGAAGAAGTTCTATCCAACACTAGGTGCTTCACAAACATACACATTATATTACAACACATCGTTGAATCGTGGTATGTTCCAAAGTGGCGTGACAAGTTCTCCTGCCATGAGTTTTGTCGATCCTGCTAATAACATCAATACGATTCAAGGTGTTTTCATTGAAGAAATACCAACATCAACTGGCGGTGTTGATTCAATATCCATCTTAAATCCAGGTTTCAATTACTCAATCACACCAGTAATAACAATTCAAGGTGATGGCACTGGTGCTAAAGCAGTTGCTACAGTCGTTGATGGAAGTATAACGGCCGTGACCGTGGCAAACACAGGTTCAGGTTATACAAGTGCTATTGCTACTGTGACTCCTGCATATGGCGACACAACAGGTACGAATGGTGCATTGATTGTTAACTTGCAAAACAAGTTTGGAACATTGAGAACATATTATAATGATACATTGAATGTTAAGACAGTATTGAATGCTAATGCAGGTACGATTGATTACAACAATGGTATTATAACACTGACCAATTTTAGTCCATTAGATATAAATAATAGCCTAGGTCAATTGACAATATCAACGACACCTACGACAACAATCATTTCTTCGTCATACAACAGAATTATAACAATTGATCCATACGATCCAGCAGCAATCAGCGTTACTGTCAATGCAAAAAGTTAAGTAAATGATACAGAGTAATCAAAAAACCTCGCTACTGGTACCATATCAGCTACCAAAATTTATAGCTGAAGATCCAAATTATTCTGTTTTTGTACTCTTCTTGCAGGCTTATTATGAGTGGATGGAGCAAGAGAATAATGTCCTAGACTATACGAAAAGTCTATTGACATACATGGACGTGGACACAACCACGCAAGAGTTTCTAAATTACTTTATCAATGACTTCATGTCATATTTTCCGCCAGATATTCTTGCGGATCAAACCAAAGTATTGAAAATTGCAAAACAGTTGTATCAATCAAAAGGTACACCTGCATCATATAAGTTCTTGTTCCGTGTTCTATTTGATTCCGATTTTGATTATTTCGTTACTGGCGATACAGTACTGAAGGCTTCTGCCGGTACTTGGTATGTACCTAAAAGTGTTAGGTTGGAAACAATCGATCCAAACTTCTTGTATATCAGCAATCTACGTTTGTTTGGCCAAACATCCAAATCAATTGCAACGGTAGAAAATTCAATTAGGTCTGGTACAAAAACAGAAGTTTTCATTTCTAACATTGAACGCCTTTTCCAATCTGGTGAGACTGTTACTGTTGTAGATTCCGCAAATCAACCAATATATTTCCTAAATGGTCAACAAGTACCTGCAGGAACATTGAATGCTGAGACACTAAGTGCAAAGATTGTTGGCCAGATTAGTCAAATCAATATCAATCCAATATATCGTGGCACATTGTATCAACCTGGCGATCCAGTAATTGTATACAATGGATTAAATTCAAATACACCAAATCCAATTGGTGCTACTGCTGTTGTGGGAACTACAACAACTGGTTCAATTCAAAACATTAATGTGTTGAATGGTGGTTACGGTTATACTTTTTCACCCAACACAAAAATTAATATTGCAAATGCACCAGGCGCCAATGCAATTATTGGTAACTTGAATCCTGCTGCAAACGGAGTATCTAACGTCACATACTTTGCAATTGATTCTATTGCAAACAAACATAGTATCACAATTGGCGCTACTGCATACAATTTTGCAAATCTTACTTCTGCCAATGCAAACACTTCATTAGCAAATGCATTGACATTCTTGTCATTCACGACCTATCCAATTTCTTCAGTAACTTTGTTGAATGGTGGCGGTGGAATTTCTACTCCACCTTTAGTAACAGCAATTGCTGGACAACCATCAGACAGCTTAGACACTTCTAATAATGGTCCTGCCCTTTTAGCGTCCGCAGGTATACTTGCACCAATTCAAATTATATCAGGTGGTGTTGGTTATCAAAACAATGACACCATTTTAATTAAAGGCGGCGGTGGTTATGGTGCCCATGCAAATGTGTTGAGTGTCAATGCAACAGGTGCAATTCAGACTGTTGGTTATGTTTATCCTAATCCAGATAGACCTCATCATTATCCATTAGGTGGATTAGGTTATAGTGCATCTGTAACACCAAATGTAACAGTAGTTTCAGCAAACAATCAGGCGTCAAATGCTGTTCTTTACATTCCTGGCATTCTAGGATCAGGCGCCACGTTCACTACTGTTACAAGTAGAGTCGGTTCTATATCTACAATCAACATCATTAATCCTGGTGAAGATTATGTTTCTGCACCTAATGTTTCTTTGTCTGTACAAGACATCGTGGTGTCAAATGTATCGATTGCTAACTTACCTAAGACTGGTGACATAGCATTCCAAGGTTCTAATGTTTCTACTGCATTGTATAAGGCTACAGTCAACAACATTACACTATTAGTTCCTAATGCAGACCCAACACAATCATTATACAATCTAAGGGTATTCAATTACACTAGCAGTCCAGGTCCAGGTAAAACAATCAATATTCTTGGCAAGAACATTCATTTGGCTTCACAGAACGTAGCATACAATTCATATTACAACTCTCATGGCGTAAGAACATATGGTGACGGACTTGCACAAGCTACAACTAAATTCTTGAATGGTTTGGTTGTTGGTGCAGGCCAATACTTGAATACAAGTGGTCAGGCCAGTTCTTATGATGTGTTACAAAGTTCAAAATACAACAATTTCACATATGAAATCACAGTCGAAAAAGAGATTGCAAAATATCGTGACGTATTGTTGAACTTATTGCATCCTGCCGGTATGCAAGTACTTGGACGTTTTGCTATTAAATCTAATGCAAACTTCAATACAACAGCAACTGAAGCTTTGTATCATGGTTATCCATTGCCACACTACACCGGAACAAATGCTTCTGGTGCAACAATGAGTGCTAATTTTACGTCATTGAGTTCAAATACTGTTACATTTACAAATTTGGCTGGTGCAGATATCTCTACATTTATCTTTAGTAACCAAGTTGGATACGCAAACAGTATCATACAGATTGAAACACCACATGGTCCAAATGTCAGGTCAGAAGTATGGAGTATTAATTTAGCTAAAGATGATTTGTTGTCTGAATCTGGTTCAGAGGATTTGAAAACGGAATCTGGTGGTGAAGATTTGTTGACAGAAACTACATCATTGAATTTGAAAGAAAGTTACTGGTTGACATTCCCAAATGTTGCAACAGTTACAGCAAATTCAGGTTCAAACACAATAAATATAGTGACACTAACTGGTTCGTATGACATTGTTAATGATGGTGTTTATAGTAATGCAAATTGTTTCTTAGCTGACATTGTATTTTCTGGTGATTTGGTACAAGTCAACAACACAGTTTATACTGTATCCAGTGTGAATTATTCAAATGGAATAATAACAGTTGCGAACAACTTCACATCAAATGCAAGTGGTTTCTTGTCAGTCAATAGAACATTGACGGCAACCGATGGCCAAGTAGTGATTTATGGACCAATAGGTTTGGCCTATACTCCAGAATTGACAACAGAAAATGACCAGATATTGTCCACAGAGACAGGAACAATACTCATATTAAACTAGGATAAAAGATGTCAACGATAAAGATTTCACAATTACCTTTAATAACGCAGTTAAATGCGAACACAGCAAATACATTATTTGTTGCTGTTGATGTTCCTTCTGATACGACAGGTAAATTTACTGCAACCACATTAGCTGCAGGATTGTATTCAAACAATGCACTTGTAGTTGGTGTAAATCCAATTGTGTTCACCAATACGATTGCTCAATTTTCTGGTGTTGATCCTTCTTTTACACAGGTAAATTTACAAAACTTCAGTAATACTGGTGCAGGTGATATGATTATCACTGCCGACACAGGCACAAATGCAAATGCATATATCGACTTAGGATTAAACAATTCACAATGGAATGCTGCAGCATACGGTCAAACATCACAATTCGCATATGATGGTTATTTGGTAGTTCAAGGACCTGGACCAGTCAATCAAGGTAATTTAGTAATTGGTACTGCTGTTGCTGGTGCGAATCTTGTATTTGCAGTTGGTGGTCAATACGCAAACAATATATCAGCAACAATAACTGCAAATGGATTGGTGTTGAATACTCAATCTTATATTGTATTCGCTGACGGAACATCACAAACTACTGCGGTATCTAATACATTTGTTAATGCAAATGACTATTCAACATTGGTTGCGGCAAAAAATTATGCCAATTCAGTTGTTTCTGTACAGACTGGAACATTATCAAACACAGTCAATGTTGTATTCAATCAAGCCAATGCGGCTTTTGCGGAGGCCAATGCGGCCTTTGCGGCAGGTAACACACTTAGTGGTACAGTAACAATCGTATCTGGAGTAGCCAACGTAGCAGCATATAACGCTAGTTCTGGTTGGCTTGTTGCAAATTCTGCTTCATCCAATACAGTTGTCACTCAAGGTGTCGATGCAACACAGAACACAAGTATCACGGCTGCATTTATACAAGCAAACTCAGCATACAATCAGGCCAATACAGCTAATGCAAATGCAGCTGCAGCAAGTTCTTATGCTAACAGCGCTTTCTTACAGGCCAATAGTACAACAAGTAATTCTGCAACTGTTGGTTCTTATGCTAACTCTGCATTTATTGCGGCTAATTCTGCCGGTGCATATGCAAACTCTGCCTTCACGGTAGCAAATAATGCTATTGCTAATTCAGCTGCAGCCTCTGCATATGCGAATTCAGCATACACACAAGCAAATACTGCAACCAGTAATGCTGCGGCAGGTAGTGCATATGCTAACTCAGCATTTATAGTAGCAAATAATGCCACAAGCAATGCAGCCGCAGCTTCAGCGTATGCTAACTCTGCTTTTATAGTGGCTAACAATGCAACAAGTAACGCTGCAGCTGCAAGTGCATACGCTAACTCGGCATATGCACAAGCCAACACAGCTACAAACAATGCGGCCGCAGGAAGTTCTTATGCTAACTCTGCATTTACAGCAGCCAATAGTGCTTCTAGTAATGCAAATTCGGCAGGTTCATATGCTAACTCAGCATTTAGTTATGCAAATACACAAATTGCAATCTTATTTGGTATAGACACAACACAAAACACAAGCATATCAAATAACATCATTCAAACAGCGTTAGCATATAATCAGGCTAATCTTGCAAACTCTATTGCAAACACAGCAGTTCAAAATACTGCAAACATTTTACTGCCAGGTAATGTAACATTCAATGGTGCAAATACAAACTTCAATAGTAACATTATAACATATGGTACGATGACTACCACAGGAAATGTGGTGACCACAGGTAACTTAACTGCAACAGGTCCAGTAATATTCAATGGTCTATTTACAAATAACGGAAATACCATCAACAATGGCAATATGACAACTACTGGTAATGTTGTGTCTGTTGGTACTCTCACTGCAAATGGTACGTCAACATTTAATGGCAATACAACATTTAATGGTTCAGTTGCAATAACAAATAACTTATCAGCTAATACTGTTTTCACTATTAATGTTCCATTGCAAACATTGACAATGAACGGTACTGTAACAATTCAAAATTCTAATTTTCCAGCAAATGTTTCTGGAATCAGAATTGACGGTTCAAACAATGGTATCGCTCAACAAACTACCTCTTCTGGTACAATGTTGCAAGTAACAGGTCTTGATGGTGGTTATGCAACTCGTGTAATCATTGATAATTACAATTTTGGTAACACCGCTGCATATCCATTGATTGCCGGTCGTGCTGCTCGCGGAAACTCATCTAATCCAACACCAGTTCTTGCTGGAGATATATTGATTCGTTGGGGTGGTAACGGGTATGGTAATACATTTGGTTTAACTGGTGGTGCAACAATTGACTATTTGGCTGCAGAAAATTATACTGATACAACCAAAGGTTCTACGATTGCGTTTAATACCACACAAACTGGTACTAATAATAGAACAACAACTGCAACCTTGAATACTTCGGTATTTGCAGTTAGTTCAAACACAATAACAGCAAACACAATTATTGCAAACACTTATGCGTTCAGTAACACTTCAAATACTGGAGTAGTAACACAATCAACTAATAAATCTACTTCTGTTACTGCAAACGGTACATTCGGTCAAATTATAATGAACAATGCTGGCTTAGGTAGTGGTGCTTATGTAACATTTACTGTTAATAACAGTTATGTTCAACACGTTAATGATGTTCCTTTTGTTGCTATACAAAATCCAGTAACAACACCAAATCCATATCTAGTTTCAGTTGGCGGCGTTCGTGTTGGTAGTTTTGATATCACAATCATCAACAATGCAGGCGGAGGCCCAAAAACTGATGCCATTGTATTGAATTGGGCATTAATGAGAGTTGGTTCTTAAGAGATAAATAAATCATGGCAAATCAAAACATTCTTACTTATGGTGCAGCAATCACCAACATAGAACAAACGTACTATGCTCCGGTTGCTGTTATTCCACCAGCATATAATATTCCTTTAGGAACATCGTATGTCTTTCTTTCTAAAGTAGACCCATGGCCAGTT
>Ga0164297_10001362_pt1 | contig 26196 bp, 23 predicted proteins | sample GEODES058metaG_FD_113539 | JGI IMG/M metagenome (GOLD analysis project Ga0164297, IMG submission 113539) | Dystrophic lake water microbial communities from Trout Bog Lake, Wisconsin, USA - GEODES058 metaG | ecosystem: Environmental > Aquatic > Freshwater > Lake | place: USA: Trout Bog Lake... | reverse complement strand
TCCGAAAAAGTCACCCCCGGCAAAGCGGCCGTGCTTAGCGGATTGGGATGCCGCGGCTTTCCACCAGGTCTTGGTTTACGGGACTTGTTCTTGTTTCCGCCTTGGCCTGCCCCGGCTGGTGCCGTAGAACTAAACTTACCCCTACCACCTTTAGCTTGAGGATGGCCATTTGCGAACCCGCCACCGACAGTTAATGTCGTTGGTGCGAAATCAACTGGATGTGCAAAGGCATCGGGCTTAGTGCGTCCACCAGAGATTTTGCCTCGACGCCCAACTTTCGCACCGTTCATCCCGTTTCGCTCTAGCGTTCCAAAACCCGGAGGCAAGGCGCTATCATGAGAAACCGGCTGCCTTGGTCCGCGTGATCGACCACCACCATCATCATCCTCACGCAACAAACCAACCTGAACCATTAAGGCAGAGACCAGCTTGGGATCGAGCTCTTCCCAGCGACCACGTCTCAAGTTCGTTGGCAGGACAATATCACCAAAGCGAGTGCGGATTAAGCGGCTTACCGTCAATCCAACAGCCTCAAACATACGACGAACTTCGCGATTACGGCCTTCGTTCAAAGTAATTCTGTACCATCGATTACTACCCTCGCCTCCGAGGAAATCAATCATTCCAAAACTAGCCGGGCCATCATCTAAAACGATGCCATCCAAGAGAGACTGTCGCTGCTCGGCACCAAGCTCACCTAGAACACGTACCGCGTACTCTCGTTCATTCCCGTATCTAGGATGCAACAAACGATTGGACAAATCACCTGACGTTGTGAGAATCAACAAACCCTCAGTGTTCAAATCCAGACGACCGACCGAAAGCCATTTCCCCACTTTCAACTTGGGCAATCGCGCGAACACATTGGCTCGCCCACCAGGGTCATCGTGGCTAACAATCTCGCCTGCCGGTTTGTGATACAGAATCACTCGAGGCGGCTTACGCTGATTTGTGCGCACAATTGGCTTGCCGTTCACGCGAACCAAGTCGTTTGGCCCAACCCTCTGTCCGATGTGAGCGGGCTCGCTGTTAACGGAGACCCTGCCAGCTACGATCAACTCCTCCATTTCTCTTCGCGAACCGATACCAGCGTCTGCCAATACCTTGTGAAGCTTGGGCATTAAAGCATCGCTATTGAGATACTTACCTAGACGTTGCTCAATACGATCAGCGCTGCTAAGGTATGACAACGCCTGCGTCGCCTCTTGTTCGGACTGAATTGGGTCAGCATCATGACCATAAGCTTGGTCGTCACCGTCCGATGAAACAGCAAGATCCGTAGCAGCATCGGCAACGGTTTCGCCCCGAGCATGCGCGGCGTCAGTTGGGTGCTGCTCCGTCGCATCACCGCCGCCTTCGGGCCGACGACGCCTAAAAGGTGTCCTCAACTTCCGAGTTCTCGGTTTGGCGATGCGAGCGGGTTGCTCGGCATTAGTCTCTGGCGACTCAGCGAGATCTTGCGAAGTCACTACAACTTGATCGGATTGTTCTTTATTTATATTCGTCACAGGGACTCCGGGTTGACCTGAGCAGGCTGCTCATCGGTCGTAAAAATGATTTGCTCAGCGAGTATCTCTGATGCGTCCGCATCATAGGAATTCAGCACTAGTTCAATGCTGCCCTGATTCCCATCTAGCGCCCCAACAGTCTCGCTCGACGGAATCAATTGATCAGACACATCGCCATCGGTTGCTGCATTGGTGATCTCTAATGACTTCAGGGTTCCAGCAATTTCCAAAGCACCTAAAGCCGGCAATTCGTCGAGGGCACGAAGACCAAGATCATCAAGAAACTGACGTGTAGTACCAAGTAAACCCGGGCGACCTGGGCCATCTCGATGACCAATAACTTCAATCCAGCCTCGATCCTCCAAGGTCTTGATAATTTGCGATGAGACCGTCACGCCGCGGATATCTTCTATGTCACCGCGAGTCACAGGTTGACGCCAAGCAATAATTGCTAGGGTCTCCATCACTGCTCTCGAATATTTCGGAGCACGCTCTAGACTTAAGCGCTCCAAATAAGGTTGCATTGTGTCTCGGCTTTGAAACCGCCAACCGCTCGCAAGCTCCACGAGGACCATACCTCGCTCGTTCCATGCCATTTGTAATGCTTCTAGCCATTCTCGAATTTGTGAGTCAGACAACGACTCATCGTCAAAAAGCTTTTTCAGCTCCGGCAGTGGCATTGGAGCGGCCGCACACAACAAAGCTGTTTCCAGCACCATCTCGGCTTTTGGTTCATCCATACTGATTCTTCTTTCCTTTCAGCGTGCGCCCAACTTGTGAAAACACGCTATGTACGCTATACTCTTTTTCTTCAGACGCGGGGTGGAGCAGTCTGGCAGCTCGTCGGGCTCATAACCCGAAGGTCGTAGGTTCAAATCCTGCCCCCGCAACCAAATACAACTTCTGGTCGATCGCGAAATTTGCGCTCGGCCAGTTTTGTTTTAAGCGCTGGAAATCTAACAAGCGACTTAAAAAAACACAAACTGTGACGTGTTCTATCTAGATTGGGTGTCGTATCTCGTTCACCTGTGGCCGGCACCATATGCCCACCTCGGAACGCGCCTAATTGCACTGACTTATGTAAATATGGCAATTTCAGGCATTGGCTAACAATTGTGAAATCCCAAAAGTAGCTCAACGACGCGCCTAGTGTAACTTATTGGCAAGCAATTCTTCAAGCCCTTGCGGGCCAGGGTAGCCTGATACGTTCAAGCGGTTTGAGTGTAGTCGCTCAACATTTGTTCCGAAGCAACCAATAAAACGATAACGTTGCGCTAAAAAAGACACATGCTTGAGCATCAATTCCACTGCCTCGGGATTAGTTAGCCTTGAAATAATCAATACCGCCGATGTCCGTTTTTCCCTGTCAGTTAGCGCCTGCAAAAAAAGGCGACGCAACTGATCACCTAACTCGCTTCGTAAGCCACAGCACAAACAATCGCTGTCAGTATGCGTCGATAATAACGGGGCAACGACCGACGATCTCCAGTCTCGCTTAAGTGTTGAACCAAGATTCGCATCGTCAGTAATCAACACCAACTCGCTGCGGCGAGGCCAAAGGCTGAGCGAAGTCAACCAATCTGCAACGTACGGATTGCTGTTTTCCAGCAGCAACAAAGGGATTCTCGTGTCCATGCTGCGATCAACAACCGCCATTACTCATGCTTTGGTCGGCCACTGAAAAAGACTCGGCTGCTTATCAAGAAACCGCTGCACAGCTTGGGTATGCCACTCACTACTGCGTGCAACGCCCTGGCTAGCCGACTCGATGTCCATCATAGTGTCAAGTGAGCTATTCATCGAGACGTTCAAACCTCGCTTCGTAAACGCCAAGGCCGCCGGAGCAGCAGCCGCAAAACAGCGAGCCATTTCGACAGCACGCATCAAAGCGCCCCCAACTGGTGCAATCTGTGTCACGAGCCCTAGTGAATATGCCTCTTCTACGTCAAGTTCTCGAGCGGAAAAGCATAATTCTTTAGCTCGTTGAACGCCAACAATGCGCGGCAACGTATACAAAGCAGCGCAATCTGGGACCAAGCCCAGACGCATGAATGACATGCAAAACCGACTGCCAGGCTCTGCGATAACCAGGTCAGCCGTCAAAGCAAGACTAAAACCTGCACCAAAGGCAGCGCCCTGCACAGCAGCGATAACCGGGACCTCCAGTCGAAGCAAGGCCTCGATCCAAGAGAGATAATCATGACGCATTCGATTGCGTCCGATTTCTGGATTTGCGGTCGCTGACAGCATATTGCTTATGTCACCTCCAGCACAAAACGCGCCACCCGCTCCGGTGATGATCAACGCGCGTAAATCTCTTTGCTGAGGTAACGAAAATATGACCTCCTTGAGCTCCTCGCGCATTACCGCATCAAGTGCATTTTTTCTTGCAGGACGATTGAGTGTCAGCGTGCCAACACCATCATCGAAATCGTACTGAATAGCTTCCATCCTTGTCTCCTAGTCTGGCAAATGCAGTACGTTTTTGGAAATAATTTCTTTTTGAATTTCAGTGCTACCACCGTAAATGGTAGACGGGATTGCATTAAATAAGATAGCCGGCGCGTCCAGTGAATCTAAACCTAAGGCTGATGAACCACCTGTTGCGCCATGTTCTTGCGCAACCTCAACTAACAACGTACATATTCTCTGATACGTGTCAGTACCCCAAATTTTTAATAAAGATACGCTTGAGGGCAGTGGCTCACCTCGCTTAACCATGTCTGCGTAGTGCGTGTAGGCTGCCACTTGATCAGCGACATCCAGCATGAGTTGCGCATATCGACTCGCAAAAACAGGCTCATTAAATAGATTCAAGGCATGGGCAAGTGAGTCGAGCTGGCTTAGCGCGTAACGGGACTGTTTGGGGCTACCCAAAAAGATCCGCTCGAAGCCCAATAGGGCTTTAGCCATCGTCCAACCATGATTGATCTGACCAACTAAATTTTCGGCAGGTACCTGAACATTATCAAAAAAGACTTCGCAAAACTCTTCATGACCGCCAATATCTTTAATCGGACGGATCGTAATGCCAGGCACACTCAAATCGATGAGCAAGAAACTAATACCTGCTTGTTTTTTTGCTTCTTTGTCGGTCCTAACCAAAGCAAACATGTGAGTAGCATCTTGCGCGAGCGTGGTCCATATTTTTTGACCATTTACTACGAAATGATCGTCGGTCTTGACAGCCTCTGTGCGCAAAGCCGCTAAATCCGAGCCGGCGCCGGGTTCAGAGTATCCTTGACACCAAATATGCTCGCCAGCAATTATTTTTGGAAGAAACTTGCGTTGCTGCTCAGGAGTGCCATGTTGAATTAACAGAGGACCAATCATCACGATACCCATGTCAGGCGCACGGGCCACCCCATATTGTTCTTGCTCTTCAACATAGGCAATCATTTTGTCTGGAGGCAGACCCATACCACCAAATTGCTTAGGCCACGCAGGTGCAATCCAGCCTTGTTGCGACAACGTCATTGACCACTGCTTAATCTCTGACCAGCGCAGCCGGCGAGGAACATGACGAAGCTCATCGGGATAATGCTGCGCATAAAAGGCACGCAACATCTTTCTGAAGTCCGAGTCAGACATAGCAGACCAATCTGCGTCCTTAGGAAAAATATTGCCAGCGTCGCTCGGGATGTCATTGGACTCGGTCGGACACTGTTCAAAATAACGCAAGCTGTGACTCGGTCCGTTACCTAGCCACGAAGACAACAACATGACTCGCTTGAAAAACAGACCCACGTCGCACTCGTCGGTATATCCCATGGCGCCATGCAACTGAATTGCCATACGCGTGACCATCAAAGCCGCTTGTGTACAACGAGCCTTAGCTCGACTAGCGCAAACCGATAGGGGATAGCCCTGCCCAACCCATTGGACGACTTCATTAAGACAAGCACTGGATAACTCGACCTGTACGTAACCGTCGACAATCCTATGCTTCAGCGCCTGAAAACTACCAATAGGCTTACCAAATTGCTTTCGCGTACTCACATATTCAATCGTAGTCGCGAGCGAGCGCCGCATAATGCCAAGCAATTCTGCCGATTGAACGATACGCGCATATTCGTTGGCGGTCGTGACCGCCTCGATAGCTGCACGGCCAGTCGCCAAAACGTTTGCACTATTGACTTTGACATTATCAAAAATCAGGTCACAATAAACACTGCCATCTACACACCGTTGATCGATATGTGTCAAACCAACCGTGCCTGCTGATAGCCAAAGTAGTGCCGCATCATCTCCCTCTCCAGCCAAAACAGCCCAACCATCCGAGCCTGACCCAGGCGTCACAAACACCTTCTTGCCAGTGAGAATAATCTCACCGTTACGCAGCATTGGCACAAGGCCCTTATTATTTTCTGGATTCAATTGCCCCAAACGATCTTGCCAGGCGACGCCTCCAATCAATTCCCCGCTTACTAGTTGCTCCAGTAATCGAGTTCTCAGCTCGCTTGTTGTTGACATTGACACAGCAATCGCCAAATGCACACCACATGCAAGGTAGGGTTCGGGCAAAAGAAATTTTCCAACCTCCTCGGCAATAGCGGTCATTTCTGGCAAACCAAGCCCCAATCCACCGTCGTCTTCCGCGATCAACACTCCAAACCAACCAGCTGCAGCGAGCTCCCGCCATGTATTGCGTTCAAAGCCTTCGTTATTTTCTCTAAGACGGCGTAAACGTGAAATAGTCTGATTGCGTTCGAGCATTTGCGATGTCGAATCACGCAAATCCGTAAAGGCGTCAATCGCCATGCTTTGTCTCCTAGAACTCAATAGGTACTGTCGATATTTTTTATTGTAGATGCTTGCTTGTCAGATTATGATCCATCTGTTGTTTTACACATAAATACTCCAGCTGAGACAAATTCAATGATAAGAACCAACGAGCAAGAGATTGTCGACCAGGCAATTACGTCTAGGCATTCGATGCGCGCCTTTCTACCTACACCAATCGATCGAAGCGATATAGAGGCGATGCTGGAAGTTGCCGCACGAGCGCCATCTGGATCAAACACGCAACCCTGGAAGGCCTATGTTTTGACCGGTACGATTAAAGAGCGCCTCTCCCGAGAGATCCTTGCCACGCAAGCAGATCCAACAAAGGTCGCAGAACTGACTGAAGAGTATAGGTATTACCCACACGAGTGGGTCTCTCCCTACATCGATCGTCGGCGCAAGGTGGGTTTGGATCTATACAAACTTCTGGGACTGGGTCGTGACGACAAAGATGGCATGAAAGCCCAACATAACCGTAATTTCGTTTTTTTTGATGCACCAGTGGGTATTATATTTACCATGGATCGGATCATGAACCAAGGATCATGGCTAGATTTTGGCTGCTTCCTCCAAAGTTTCATGGTAGCAGCTCGAGCCCGTCAGCTAGACACCTGCGCACAAGCAGCTTTTAATAGATTCCACAAGACCATCCGAAGAGTAACTGGAATACCAGAAAATGAAATTGTGATGTGCGGACTCGCTTTAGGCCATGCCGACAAATCTCGTATAGAAAACTCACTGATCAGCGAGCGTGAACCAGTTTCATCCTTTACCAAGTTTCTTTCGTGACAACAGATAAACTCACATATACAATTTGTTACGAAGTATTTCCTACATTAGAAACCTTACTCGAGACATAAATATTATGGACTTTGCCTCTATTGACGGATTTTGGCTACCGCTCTTAACAATTATGGGTATTAACATCCTTCTGTCCGGTGACAACGCGATCGTCATAGCGCTTGCCGCCCAAGCATTACCTCCAGACAAACAGAAAAAGGCTGTCTTTTGGGGATCAGCTTCGGCTGTTGTCTTCTTAATTGTTCTGACGATTTTTGCTTCTGAGCTTCTTCATGTTAAGTATTTGAAACTCGTTGGCTCAGTCTTATTGTTGTGGATCGGCATCAAGCTCTTAGTGGGCGAAGACGAAGCAGATGAAATTAAACAAAGTGACAATTTAGGGGCAGCAATCAAGTCAATCCTAATAGCAAATCTGGTCATGAGTCTCGACAATATTCTGGGCGTGGCTGCCGCTGCTCACGGCAATAAAATCCTGATGGTTATTGGACTCGGGGTCAGTATCCCAGTGGTGATTTTTGGTTCAACGGTACTGATGAAAGTGATGGAACGTTTTCCCGTCATTATTCTGATTGGCGCAGCGCTTATCGGTAAAGTAGCGGGAGAGATGGCGGTAGACGACTCAGCTATCGCTACATGGATAGACCCTAACCGAACGATGTGGGAATATGGTGCGCAAATTGCTGGGGCATTGATCGTTGTCGTGGGTGGTAAATTAATTGAAAAAAGACATACTGCAATTAAAAATTAATTTATTTTGATTCAAAAAAAGCCGACCGGATGAATCATCCGGTCGGCTTTTTTTATCAATTCGTATTTATTTCAATTTACGACTGCGTCTATATCGAGCGAAGGCCCATACCAATAGTGCCAAAAAGATTTCGATTCCAGCTTGCCATTTCAGGTTTACCGGAAAATGTGACTCAACGAAGGACTCTTCGAACATCATGCTAACGCCTGTCCAGGCAAGCACTATAGTTCCAAACTCAATAATTACTGGCAGTCGATCAACTAGCTTGAGAATAAGATTGCTGCACCAGACCATAATCGGAACGCTAATCAGCAAACCGAGCACCACCAACAAAAAGCTACCATGAGCCGCACCAGCAACACCCAACACATTATCTATGCCCATGACAGCATCGGCGATCACTATCGTTTTCATAGCGCCCCAAAATGTAAGGGAACTCAGATGACTCTGCTCAGAATTACTCTGCGTCATTAACTTGATGGCTATCCAAATCAAAACTAAACCACCGATGAACAGTATGCCCGGTATTGTCAGTAACCAAACGGCGACGAGCGTCATAACGGTACGAATGGCGATCGCGCCAACTGTCCCCCAAAAAACAACCTTACGCTGTTCGTCAAAGGGAAGGTTTCTAGCAGTCAACGCAATGACCAAGGCGTTATCGCCGGCAAGCACTAGATCGATCAAAATGATTGACCCTAATGCAAGTAAAAATTCAATTGAAAAGGCATCCATGACAAACTCTCCTGCGCTCTAATTTGACCAAGACTCGGTCAGAGCAGAACAACAAGCATGGAGCGCGAGTGCATCTTGTCGGTCTGAAATCACCGCCAAGGTCTCGCTTGCTATGAACCGTAAGATGGTTACACGATGCCGGTAGGTCCGGAGGCAACATCCTCGTAATGACGAGCCTACCACAACAGACGTTAAATCTGTGGCTAGCTACTCCCCTTGAAAATGGCTGAAGATTTACATGTCTCAACCACTTAGGCAAGTTGCGATTCTATAAAGATGCAAAAGAACGGTCAATTTTTACGATATTTTTACGAAATTTTTCAGTTATTTCAGAATAACTTCAGTCGCAGCGTTTAAACCCTCGTATTTGCTTTGCGTCACCAAATTAGGTTAGCTGAAACGTTTTTCCCAATTTTCAACGCTAGCCAGGCCCAGAGCCGCGTTGTATTGCTCTGAGTTAAACATGTTGTTCGAATACGTACCGATACTGCCATGGTCCTGCAAGTGTGACAAAGCTTGAGTCATTGCGTAACCAAATACATGACGAGCGAAGCCTGGGTATATGCCTAGGTCAATACCAATTGCTTTAGCGTCCGATGCTCGCAGGTTTTTTAGTATTGGTCCAGCATCCATATTTACCAATAGCGCAGCACCAACCTCTTCTTTAGCGCGTCGAATCTGCGTCAAAATATCGGGACAAGCCTTTAGCTCGACGAAAACGACGTCCGCTCCTGCTGCTGCAAAGGCACGACCGCGACGAAGCGCTTCTTCAAAGCCAAGCGATTCAGCCGCATCCGTTCTTGCGATTATCACAAAATCCGGATCCGATCTAGCCGCAACTGCAGCTTCTATTTTTTTTACGGCCTCTGAAAAATCCACAACCATTCTTGCCCCCTCCATCTGCGCGCAGCGCTTAGGGGAGACTTGATCTTCTATGTGAATCGCCGCCACACCAGCAGCCTCAAATTCGGTCATTGTTCTGCAAACGTTAACAACATTTCCGTAACCAGTATCTGCATCGCAAATTAAGGGAATATCTACACAGTGAGCAACTCGTCGTGCGTGATCAGAGATCATAGTTAAATCAACAAGCCCAACATCAGGGAAACCTAGTAGTGTTGCCGAAACACCGTTACCCGTCATGTACACAGCGTTGAAACCTGCATTCTGCACGAGACGAGCACCGTAGGCTTCGTAAACGCCAGGAGCCTGTACCACGTTATTGCCAAGTAACAACTCGCGCAAACGCTTACGTTTTTGAGAGGGAGTGTTTGATCTCATTGAAATTTCCAATCTGGGTATTTTTTCAAAAAAGGGATTAATCCTCCCTCTTTCAAAATTGCCAAAAGCTCAAAAGGTAATGGCGGTACGCTAATCATATTGCTTTCGTTTCCGCTTAGTTTTCCTAGAACAAAATCAATGTCTACGCTGCCGCCTTCCTGAATACCATCCGTATTGCATTGAAAAAGTGGCATCCCATTATTAATCGCATTTCGAAAAAATTGCCTACCAAAGGATTTAGCAACAATAGCTTTGATTTTCATTAATTTCATCACGTGCACGGCTTGCTCACGTGACGAGTTGATCCCAAAATGCTCGCCGGCAACGAGGATCCCTCCACCTGCCTGTGCAACCGCTGCAGGTAAGGTTGGAACAAGCTGCTCGTAAGCGTGTGCTGCAATGTATTCAGGATCTTTGCCTGGAAGATATTTGTTTGAACAGTGAATATCGGTGTTGACATCATCGCCAAGTAAAAATACGCGACCAGTTACGCTTAATACAATATCTAAAGTCATGCCGCAGACCTCCAGTTACCACCCACCACCGTGCGAGGGTCAGTGATGTATCCAGTCAAGGCAGATGCTGCAACCGTTGCCGCAGAACCCAGCCAAATCTCAGCGTTTTTATTTGTTAGTCGGCCTTTAAAATTACGATTCGCAGTAGAAATTACGGTATCACCGTCACCAGGCACCAAGTGATTCGTTATTCCAACGCAAGTTCCACAGCCAGCCGCTTCAAATGAAGCCCCTGCTCCTGTAAGGATCTCTATTAACCCCTCCCTGAGTGCGGCCAGATATATCTGCCTCGATGCAGGCGTCACTATCATACGCACGCCTGGCGCCAATCGTCGTCCTCGCAAAATCTCGGCAGCTTGGCGGATGTCATCCAAGCGGCCATTGGTACAGGTGCCAATCAAAGCAAACTGTATTTTCTGTCTATCCACCTCTGTGACAGCGACGACATCATCGACTTCATGCTTACGGGCAACCTGGGGCGCAAGATTGGCAGTATCGATTATCAGTCGATCAGCATAAACAGCATCGACGTCTGCAACGACTGGCGCGGGTGGTTTAGCACCATGGGCGGCCAACCAATCGATTGTTTTCTGATCTGCTTCCAACACGGCGGCTTTAGCACCTAATTCCGCCGCATGATTACACAGAGTCATCCGATCGTCGATATCCATTGCTGCAACCGCACTACCTACATATTCAAGCGCAAGATAATTCAAACCTTCTGCACCAAATCGCCCAAGCATCGAGAGCGTGACATCTTTCGCCCATACGCCCGGTTGTAATGCCCCGCGCAATTCGACTCGTATCGTCTCCGGTACTCGAAACCAAAGTTTACGGCTCATCATGACAGCCGATACGTCAGTGCCCTCAATACCCGTACCAAAAGCATTAAACGCTCCGTAGGTTGTAGAGTGAGTATCGGTGCCGACAACGAGATCGCCACAAGTGAAGTGCCCTCCTTCTGGCAACACTTGATGGCAAATCCCATCCCCAATGTCGTACAACTTAGTGCCTCGCGATGAAGCAAAGTTTCTCATCGCGGTGTGTGTTTGTGCGGCTTCCAAGTTTGGCGGTGGCGAATAATGATCGAGCACAAGCGCAGTCTTGTCGGCGAACATCAGAGGCTTATCACCGAACTTATCGATCATCTTGATCGTGTTAGCCGCTCTTGTATCTGTCACCATCGCAAAATCGATATCCGCAACCACTACCTCGCCTGCAACGACGCGATCTTTGCCCGCATGCTTAGCAAGTATTTTCTCTGTAATTGTTGAACCCATAGCTGTCTCGATTAAAACTTGATTTGTTTAACGACTTCGCCCCACTTGTCGTATTCGGCATTTATGAAAGCCTGCATCACAGCGGGAGTCATCGGGTCGGCATCCATACCCACTTTAGTTAAACGCTCAATAGTTCCCGGATCTTTCAATGCTTGAACAATCGCTGCGTTTAACTTATCGATGATCGCTGGAGGTGTTTTTGCTGGCGCCACAAAACCGTACCAATTAAAGGCTTCAAAACCCGGAAACCCCTGCTCAGCGACGGTAGGAACCTCTGGCAACGATTTAGCGCGCTGAGGGCTCGTAACGGCAATCGCACGTAACTTGCCATCCTTAACCAAGGGAACAGCAGTTGGTGCGCTAGCGTAAATTGCCGTGATGTTATTACCCAACAAATCAGTCATAGCGGGTCCGCCACCTTTGTAATTGACATGCTGCGCTTTCATACCTGAGCGAATTTTCAACAGTTCTCCTGCTAAGTGTCCAGTACTACCGCTGCCTGAGGATCCATAAAAAACCTCTGTATTCGCGCCAGCGGCAATAAAATCACCTAACGTTTTAATTGGTGACTCCGCCTTCACAACCAACATATTTCCAAACGTGACGCCCATCGAAATTGCCGCGAAATCTTTCCGAGGATCGTAGGTTGTTCCTCCTGGCATATGTGAGTTAATTGCAAGCGATCCTATGGTTGTTATCATGATTGTGTAGCCATCAGGAGCTGAACGAATAAGTGCTTCGCTGGCAATGTTGCCGTTAGCGCCCGCCTTGTTCTCAATAACAACGGTTTGGCCCAAAATCTCAGATAGCTTGGGACCGATGATGCGAGCAGAAATATCGGATCCTCCACCTGGTGCAAAGCCAACAATGAGTCTTATCGGTTTAGAGGGAAATTTTGCAACCGGCTCATCTTGTGCCCAAGCAACGCTAAATAACAAAAATGCGGCTGAAAACAGAGCAAGCGAAAAAGCTCGCCTCTTAATGGAATTTCTAACTTGAATATGCATCGCTCATCTCGCAGTCAATATCCCGTTGTTTGTAGCTACTCAATTTATCACGTGGCGACAACCCAGCCAGCTAGCCTGACTATGAGCTATTTATTTTGGAAATCCGTAGCTCTTGCCAATACCTGCGGATCCGTTCTTAAAATCGCTTTGGCTATCTTATGTGTTGGCGTATGCGGCAGCTCCTCCAGAAATACGACGTAACGCGGCACCTTGACAGCCGACAAACGCTCCCTGCACCAATGTGCGACCTCAGATTCGGTGAGCTGTGCGCCTGGTTTTTTGGATATCGCGACCAAAATATCATCTTCCCCCAGCGGTGACGGCACAGCAATCGCGGCGGACTCAAAAACAGATGGATGCTCCGCCATCACCATTTCAAGCTCTGCGGCTGAGATGTTCTCGCCTCGACGTCGAATAATGTCTTTTTTACGTGAGACGTAAAAGTAATAGTCGTTATCGTCTTTGCGAACTAAATCACCAGTTTTAAACCAACCATCCTGAAAAGCTTGTTCAGTTTGCTCAGGATCTCGGAAGTACCCCTGCATTACGATGGGATGTTTTACCCAGAACTCTCCCACGTCTCCGACCGGAACATCACAACCCGACTCATCGACGATACGACATTGTGCCCATGCTCTCGCAGGATCTGGATGCTGCCCTACTTGCCCCATGCTACCTTCAATATTTAATCCGTCGTAGGGGTTACATGTCACTCCGGGTATTTCCGTCATGCCAAAGCCAGAAAATAATCGATCGATTTTGAACTCTTCTCGAAATACTGGAGCAGCGAGCTTGCGAACACCGTAAACGAGTCGCAATTGATGATCAGGCCGGAACTCGCTGCGATCTCTCGCGCATAAGATTGTTCCGATGGCTTCGATGATATTGACGACCGTTGCCCGTTGATCGGCAGCAATATGCCAAAACGTCGACGCTGAAAACCGAGGCGCTAAAATCATGCAAGCGCCAGCCGCCAGGACACCACTAAGCGAGTAAAAAATAGCGTTGACGTGAAAAAACGGCAAAATGATCATCACACGATCATTTGGCTGGAGATGAAGTCTGGAAACGTTTGCCTCACCGGCAGTAACCAGATTGAATTGACTGTGCATGACACCTTTTGGGAATCCTGTGGTGCCTGAGGTGTAGATGATGATGCAAGTATCGGTTGATTTGATGTCTTCGCTCAGTTCAATAGACTTGGCCGACTCGATGACTCGAGCTAGCGATTGCGGCCCGTCCGCATCACGCACCAGCACCCAGGGACTATCCTCAAACGTCTCAACAATTTCGTTAACAACTTGCAATTGAGCAGCTTCGGCAATCACGCCAGAGACATCAGCGTGCTTGAGCACGTAACTCATTTCACGTATCCCAAACTCGGGATTAACCGGCACCATGATTGCGCCTAATCGTGCCAAAGCGAACAGAGACAAAACGTGCGAAACATCATTTTTGCTGATGACCGCGACTCTCATTCCTTTTCGAATGCCCTTAACCCAAAGGGCTGAGGCCAAATCTTCGTAATTCCGACCAAAATCGGCCCAACTGAGCCGCAAATCGCCTTGAACAAGAAAGTCCTCCGACCTTTTAATGCTTAAACGACTTTGAAACACCCCATGTAAGGTGGCATCATGGGAGGGAAAGGAGTTCAAAACTTCTAAAGGCTGTTTCATTTTTTACCGACACTGACTGATCTGATAGTGGATTGCTTTGGAATTTATTCCACAACACGCTGCCGTGACTAGTTATTTACTGAACTTTGCCGATGACCCGCTTTTTCTGCCTATTCGTACTCTGCGTGATGACACATTGCCAGCCAGCCTATTGCGGGAACTTTGAGGATTACCCCAACAAAGCCATCCGCATTGTCGTGCCATTTGTTGCCGGCGGAGGGGGTGATTTCATTGCCAGAGCCTGGGCGGACAAATTGTCTGAGACGATTAGACAACCGGTGATTATTGACAATCGCGGTGGTGGGAATACAGTAGTCGGTACTGAGATGGTGGCAAAGGCCATTCCCGACGGCTATACCCTCTTGCTAGTGAGCCCTAGCCTAGCAACCAATCCGACCCTGCTTCCGAACTTGCCTTACAAAACACCGGACGACTTTACGCCTGTAGGACTAGTTATTACGTACGCCATGGGTCTAGCAGCGCGATCAGAATTGCCGGCAAACAATATCCCGGAGCTGCTCGCGCTCAACAAAAATAGCGGTCCCTTGAGCATAGCCACGTCCGGAGAAGGATCAGCGACCGATCTGGCGACAGAATTATTCAAATCTGCCACTCAAGCAAACTTGCTCAGCGTACCTTACAAAGGAGCTGGCCAGGGAGTGATTGATGCCGCGAGTGGCCACGTCGATCTCATCTTCACTGGTATGTCGCAATTAAAACCGCATCTAGACGGCAAGCGAGTAAAACTCATTGCCACATCCGGATCGCACCGTTTGGCTTCAGCACCCGATGTACCGACTATTGCAGAACAAGGCGTCAATGACTTCGAGGCTGTTGTATGGTGGGGAATTTTGGCACCAGCCAATACGCCTCGTGAAATCGTGCAGAAGCTCAATAAGGCGCTCGCGACGAGCCTTAGCCACCCAGAGGTAACGAAGCGACTGGCCGTCATAGACGGCGAAGTCAGAGTATCGTCATCAGAAGAATTCGATATATTTTTAAAGCAGGAGATTGCCCGCTGGGCCAGACTGCTCAAGCATACCAATCAAGCCAAATAATCTTAACGTATCGGTAGGTCCAATTCATAAGGAAGGACAATGCAAAAAGCGGTCGGAAGATTAAGGTACAAGCTAGCGCTTTTGCTGACATTTACAACGTTGGCGATTACGTCGGCTAGCACATGCTTGGCGCAAAGCTCCCCCTCGGCAGCCGCTGAAACATACCCAAATCACACTATAAAAATCATCGTCCCTTTTGCAGCAGGCGCTGCACTAGACTTAATGACTCGTGCTGTAGCACAAGAACTTGCGATCGAGATTAAACAACCGGTTGTCGTTGAAAACAAGGCCGGAGCAAGTGGCATCATTGGAGCTGAAATGGCGATGAAGGCCGATCCGGATGGCTACACTTTCATGGTAGCTCCTTTCAGTGTTCTAGCCGTAAATGTTGGTTTACATCCAAACTTACCATATGATCCCACTAAAGATTTTGCTGCCGTATCTCGGATCGCCGATGCTCCACACATCTTGATCGCGAGCACAGCGTTGCCAATCAAGTCTTTGGCGGACCTGAAAGAATACGTGCGCGCCCATCCCGGAAAAGTGTCTTACGGTTCAGCAGGGGCAGGTAGCTCGGCCCATCTGGCTACCGCGGTGCTGAACTATCAATATGAGTTGGATATGATTCACGTACCTTACAAGGGAACAGCACCTGCCTACAACGACCTTATTCCGGGCAGGATAGCGGTCATGATAGACGGAGCAGCCGCAGCTCTACCGAGAATTAAAGCTGGGCAAGTTACCGCTCTTGGTATCACTACTAAGCAGCGCATCGCGATATTGCCGGATGTACCGACGCTGGCTGAAGCTGGGGTAAAAGGCTACGATGTATTGCCTTGGTACGGCATGGTCGCGCCCGCACGTACACCGCAAGACCGTATCCAATATATTAACGACGCGTTAATACATGCGTTAAATACACCTCAGCTGAAAAGGAAATTTGCAGAGATGGGTTTATTCACCGTTGGTGATTCACCCGAGCAATTTGGTGAATTTATTCGCGAGGAAGTACAAAAATGGAAGCGTGTCATCAAAGATGCACACGTAAAAGTTGACTAATTATTTCAATAATCACGAAAAAGGAGCAACATGAATCACTCAGGACGCCTCGAAGGAAAAGTGGCAATAATCGTAGGGGCTGGCCAAGAGCCAGGCGAAACCATTGGTAATGGCAGAGCCGTATCCGAAAGGTTTGCAGAAGAAGGCGCAACACTACTACTTGTTGACATCGGACAAGACCGAGCAGATGCAACATTTGATGCTGTAAAAAAATATGGTTGTGTGGCGAGCACAATGATTGCGGATATCACTAATGAAGAGCACTGCAAACGCATCGCAGCGACCTGCCTAGAGCGCTATGGACGTATCGATATCCTACATAATAACGTTGGCAAGTCAGAAGGCGACCGAAAAACGGTCGACCTAGACGTCAAGGCGTGGGATGACATTATGGGATTAAATCTGCGCGGAATGTTCATGACCTGCAAGCATGTTTTGCCGGCTATGATTAAACAAAGAGCTGGAAGCATCATCAACATTTCTTCGACATCTTCTTTGGCGGCACGGCCTACGTTGACATACAAAACGAGTAAAGGCGCAATCAACACCATGACACAGCACATTGCCATGGAAAACGCTCCTTTTGGAATTAGGGCCAATGCAATTCTGCCTGGCTTTATGGATACGCCAATGGCAATCGAGCGCCGTGCGAGAGAGACTGGCGTTGCGCGAGAAGAAATCCGCGCAGGTCGTGATAAGTTGGTCCCAATGGGCTACATGGGCACCGCTTGGGACGTTGCCAACGCTGCTGTATTTTTCGCCTCAGACGAATCAAAATACGTCACCGGCGTTTTAATGCCAGTTGACGGCGGACTGCTAATCAAACGCGGCTAACAAAACAACTTTAGGTATACAAAGAAAATGCGTAGCAAACTATTTGTCCCAGGATCACGACCCGAGTTATTTGAGAAAGCTTTGTCTAGCGCTGCGGATGCGCTGTCATTCGATTTGGAAGACGCCGTTGCTCCAGCCAAAAAATCAGAAGCACGCAATAATCTCAAGGTCTTCTTCAAGTCGGTTGCGGCAATTGAAAGTAAGAAAACCCTCATCGTTCGCATTAACTCCATGGACACGCCTTACTTTCAAGACGACATAGCTCAAGTTGTTCAAAAGGGTGTCCAGATAATCAATTTGCCAAAGCCTGAGAGCATTCAAAACGTCCTTGAGACGGTAGGCGCAATCGAACAAGCAGAGCAACGCAATGGCGTGAACATTGACGGAAATTCACCAATACGTCTTTTGCTTAACATTGAAACACCGCGAGCACTGCGCTTAGCCTATGAGTTGGCGAGCGCCCATCCTCGAGTCTGCGGCCTGCAATTGGGTCTGGCCGATTTGTTTGAACCACTCGGTATTTCAAGAAAATCAGCGCATGCCGTAGAGCACACAATGATGCAAGTCAAACTTGCTGCAGGTGAAGCCGGTGTAGATGCATTTGATGCAGCGTATGCGGACATCAAAAATACTGATGGATTCATCATTGAAGCTAAAATGGCTGCTAGTTTTGGGTATACAGGTAAAACCTGCATCCATCCTAGCCAAGTTGAAATGGCTAATGCGGCCTTTAGACCGGACGAAGAAGCTATTGCTCATGCACTTAAAGTGTTGGAAGCCGCTAAATTGGCTGATAGTCAAGGAATTGGAGCCTATGTAGTAGACGGCAAGATGATAGATCCGCCTTTTTTCAAAAGCGCACAGAAACTTGTGGCTTACGCAACAAAACTGGGTTTGATCAAAGCATGACGAGTGGACCTCGCATGCGTTTAGTCCATCTATTAGGCGGTATCGTCGCCGCGCTGTGCTCATTGTCGATCGCAATCCCTCTTTGCGCAAACGCTCAAGACCTATACCCTAGCAAACCCATCACTATCCTGGTAGGTAGCGCACCCGGTGGCTCAAATGACATTTTCGCGAGGACCTTGTCAAAAAGGCTTCAGGACGAACTAGGTCAACCTGTGATTGTAGAAAACAAGCCAGCAGCCGGAGGCATACTAGCTAATAACTTGCTTGCGCGAGCAGTGCCTGATGGCTATACATTGGTGTTGCTATCCTCGACATTCACTACCGGAGCTGCGATCAGGAGAGATTTGCAATACGATGCAATCAAGAGTTTTAAGCCTGTCGCAATGATCGCCAAGGGGCCTTTGCTAGTCACAGTCAATATAAATACTCCTTACAAATCCTTGACCGAGCTGATTGATTTCGCCAAACTCAATCCCAAGAAGGTGAACTACGGAACATCTGGCGTTGGTAGCATTAATCAATTTGCAACGGAGGCATTCTCCCAAGCCGTTGGCATCCAACTCACTCACGTACCCTACAAAGGAATGGGCCCCGCAATCACTGATTTGCTTGGAGGGCAAATCGATATGATCGTTGCGAGCGCGCCGTCCTTATTGTCGCAAGTCAACACGGGGAAAATTCTGGCTTTAGGTGTAACAAGCGCGGAACGAGCCCGAGCGATGCCTCAGTTACCAACGTTGCAGGAGGCTGGGTTAAACGGCGGCGTGGTCGATCTCTGGTGGGGAATCCTCGCCCCAGCAAAGACACCAGACGCTGTCGTTGACATACTTAATCGAACGATTAATAAAATCATGGCGGAGGCAGAAATGCAGAACTTTCTTAACAAAGAAGGTGCACAGCCGGCGATTATGACTAGCGAAGCTTTTGCGACTTACATCAAAAATGAAATCGACAGATGGCAAGCAGTTGCTCGCCAAGCGAATATTCAACCCGAATAAGCATCATGACAGCAAACTCATCAACATCAACAGACCATCAGTCCGTGATTCCACAGCGCAGTGGCGCTAAAGGTCCTTTGAGCGGAATCAGAGTGCTGGACCTATCTGCCTATATCGCTGGTCCTTACGGATGCGCATTGCTAGCCGACCAAGGCGCAGAGGTCATCAAAATAGAACCGCCAATTGGAGATAATCTGCGAAAATATCCATCGTCGCTCGAAACGGAAAGTCGGGCATTTCTGGGGATGAACCGCAGCAAACTCGGAGTCATGTTGGATTTAAAGCAGGCGCAAGACCATGCCGCTTTAATCGCGTTAGTCAAAACCGCGGACGTCCTCGTGCATAACTTCAGACCTAGCGTTCCAGCAAGGATCGGCATCTCATACGAACAACTAAAAACAATTAATCCTCGACTCATCTATTGCGCAGTTAGCGGCTACGGTGACACTGGACCGTTAAAAGATAAAGCAGGATTTGATCAGGTATTGCAAACGATGACAGGAATGTGCGTCCTGCAAGGCAAGAAAGATGGGCCGCCAGAAATCCTCTACGGATCAATTGTTGATTACTACACCTCGGCGCTCGTTGCTGGTTCGGTATCGTCCGCCTTGTATGAGCGCGAGCGCAGCGGGCAAGGACAATTTGTAGGCGTTTCATTGCTTGCTGCAGCAATGACTCTGCAATCTGGCCGTCTCATTTGGGCCGAAAATGAAGGGCGAGACGTTGGACGCGACATGAGATCTGGCGGCATTACGGGGATTCATCCTACCAAAGATGGTTACTTATACATCTCTGCAAATACCCCGCATTTCTGGACAGCACTTTGTGAAAAAACGGGCCTTCATCAGCTTGCCACTAACGAGAAATACGATAGTGTAAAAAAACGAGCCATTCACCACGCTGAGATTGTTCCGCAATTACACGCTGCGTTAATGCATAAATCAGCGCTCGAGTGGGAATCTCACTTTGGTGAAGAAGTGCCCTGCTCCGCCGCACGAACGATCGAAGACATGTTTGACCACCCTCAAGTTCTCGATCAAGGAATGATTGCTACCTACCACCACCCTGTCGTTGGTAACTTCCGCGGATTGAGACAAGCCATAAAGTTTGGCCGAACCCCAGGACCCGACCCATTCGCGGCGCCCACACTTGGTCAGCATACGGATTTAATCAAAACTGAAATCACTCGTTTAAACCAACAGGCTCAATCATGAATACGATTCCGCACTCTAGCGGCACTGACAAACCTAAGCTCAAAGTACCGGCAAACGCCTGTGACGCTCATATTCATTTGTATGACCCTGCCTATGCTCCACCGAATGCACATGGCATGCTATCGCAAGCGACTGCAGCGGAATACAAACTTATTCAACAACGCCTCGGAACCACGAGAACTGTTATTGTTAACCCACGCGCTTCTCAAACAGACAATCGCGTCACGTTGATGGGTATCGAGCAACTCGGTCGGCAAAATACCCGTGGAGTGGGCGTCGTGAACACCAGCGTGACAGACCAAGAGCTGGCAATCATGGATGACGGTGGAATTTGTGGGATCCGATTTACGCTTTACAACGCATCGAATGCCCCCGTCACTTTTGAGATGGTCGAACCGTTAGCACGGCGAGTTCACGAGTTAGGTTGGCATATTCAACTTCATTGGACAGCGGATCAAATTGTTGAACACGAAGCACTTATCAAACGACTGCCATGCACCATCGTATTTGATCACTTGGCACGTATGCCTCTGCCCATTGGCATCAAACATCCTGCGCATCGCATCGTCACTGAATTATTACAGTCAGGACGTACCTGGATCAAACTCTCGGGCGCATATCTAGATTCTCAGCTCCAAGCTGACGGGTTGTACCGGGATTTAGATCCTATCGCACGCAGCTACGTTGCAATAGCTCCAGATCGAATGGTGTGGGGCAGCGATTGGCCTCACCCTACCGAGACATCAAAACCTAATGACGCAAATCTTATTGACTTACTAACTCGCTGGACTGACACACCTGGACAAATTGAAAAAATTCTTGTGAGCAATCCCGCCACACTGTACGGATTTGAAGGTAACTAAGTAAGGCCTTAATCACTTGGAACGTCGCATTGCGCACCTCGACATGGATGCATTTTTTGCATCTGTTGAGCTACTTACTTACCCTGAACTGAGAGGTCAGCCGGTTGTTGTGGGTGGGCGCAATGCTGCAGTAACGACCGCTGCCAAAGATGGACGCCATATTTTTCCTAGGCTAAAGCAATATGCAGGCAGAGGAGTCGTCACAACCTCCACCTACGAGGCCCGCGCATTGGGAGTATTTTCAGGGATGGGCTTGATGAAATCGGCATCCCTTGCGCCCAACGCAATCCTTTTACCGGCGAATTTTGAGGCGTATCGACATTACTCCAAACTGTTTAAAGCCGCAGTCGCGGGACTAGCTCCTAAGATCGAAGACCGCGGCATCGACGAGATCTATATCGATTTGACTGATATCGAAGGCGATACATTGGATATTGCAGTGGCGATAAAGGCAGCTGTAAGACAAGCCACAGGTCTTAGTTGCTCTATCGGTGTAACCCCAAACAAATTACTTTCAAAAATCGCCTCTGATCTGGAAAAACCAGATGGCATCACGATTTTGACTGAAACCGACATCCCAACCCGCATATGGCCAATGCCGGTAAAAAAAATTAACGGCATTGGCCCTAAAGCCAATGAAAGGCTGAAACTGCTTGGCATCAACACTATAGGCGAACTCGCTAACACCAATATCGAAGACCTGATCAGTCACTTTGGAAGAACAACAGGCGCGTGGATGAAGCATGCTGCTAACGGTATAGACGAGCGCCCCGTAGTGATTCAATCGGAACCAAAATCAATCAGCCGAGAGACAACCTTCGAACGCGATTTGCACGTAAAGACTGACCGCGCCGAGCTTTCTACCATCTTCACTGCACTCTGTGCCAAAATTGGTGACGATCTTCAACGCAAAGGATATGCCAGTAAAACACTGGGGATCAAAATCAAGTACGCCGACTTTCAAGTTATCACCCGAGACATCACCGTATCGTATCCGCTGCTGCATGGCCCAGACATCAGGCGTAGCGCCCAAGAATGTCTCAAAAAAGTGCCGTTCGATCAAAAAATTCGCTTAATCGGAGTCAGGGCTGGAGGGCTTGTGCCGCTAGAAAACCTTAAAGCGCCAGAAGCACCCGCCCAAGCAGACCTACCATTTGATTTTGAGTGAATTCTAATTAAAAAGACATATCTTTATATCCGTTGGATATATAAATAGACCCATAGATTCGTTGACGGGTGGTGTTTCAGGCTATAGTCTTTCACTTTTACTCATTAACGCGCGACCACAATGTACCAACCTAATGTATTCGACACTGCTCGGCTAAAAGAGCGGGCTACTCAACTGGCCGGTCAGATTCAGCGTAACAAGGAAGGCAAGTTAAGCGACGACCATCTGAAGCCATTACGTCTGCAAAATGGGTTGTACATTCAACGTTATGCACCTATGTTGCGCATCGCCATTGCCTATGGCATGCTCAATAGCAAGCAACTAAGAGTCCTAGCTGAGGTGGCCCGTAAATACGATCGTGGCTATGGTCACCTGACAACGCGCCAGAACATGCAATTAAACTGGATTTCGCTCGACGACGCGCCAAAGGCACTTGCTGATTTGGCCGAAGTTGGAATCCACGGCATTCAGTCCAGCGGCAATTGCCTGCGCAATATTACAAGCGATGCGCTTGCGGGTATCGCACCGGATGAGATTCTTGATCCCCGCCCGTATGCAGAACTGATGCGACAGTGGAGTACCTTTCACCCTGAACTATGCTTCTTACCTCGTAAATTTAAGGTCGCCCTGACAGGCACCCCCGAGGACAGAGCGCTCGTTCAACTTCACGACATGGCGTTCGAGGTAGTCAGGGCTGAGCCAGAAGCAGTATTCCGGGTTCGCGTAGGCGGCGGAATGGGGCGTACACCCATCCTAGCACCGGTTTTGCGCGAAGAGCTTGAATGGAAGCATCTACTCACTTATACGCACGCGGTCATGCGGGTTTATAACGAACTTGGCAGGCGTGATAACTTAACCAAAGCTCGTATCAAGATCCTAGTGCGAGCGGTGGGTATCGACACTTTCCGAGAAATGGTTGAAGCAGAATGGGCACGCCTGCGAGACGGCGTTCATCAGTTAACGCAGCAGGAGCTCGACCGGGTCAAGGCTGCGTTTATTGAGCCAGACTGGACAAAAGGTGCTGCGCTGGCAAACTTAAACCAGCAATTTGAAGGTACTGAGAGGGAAAACTGGAATCACTGGCTTATTCGTAATCGGATGCCACATCGCCAACCAGGCTTTGCTGCAGTTTTGATACCACTCAAACACCATACTCGTGCACCAGGGGATGCAACCAGTGACGAAATGGACGCTATCGCTGCGATTGCAGATCGCTTCAGTCAGGGTTTCATTCGCGTCAGTCACACACAAGATTTCGTTTTACCGGCCGTAGCTGAAAAAGATCTACCGAGCTTATACCTTGAACTCAAGGCTTTAAATCTGCATCACGCTGTGGGAGGCTTACTAGGAAGTATGGTCGCTTGTCCAGGCGGTGATTTCTGTGCATTGGCAAATGCACGATCAATACCTGTTGCTGAAGATATTGCAAAACGCTACACGTCGATTGATGCGCAGGAAAACATCGGCCCTCTCGATTTGAGGATTTCAGGGTGTATGAACAGTTGTGGACATCATCACACGGGTCATATTGGCATTCTAGGAGTAGATAAGGATGGCGCGGCTTTCTACCAGGTGCTGCTTGGTGGCCACTCTGGTCATGGTGCACCGGCTGCCTTAGGCACCATCATCGGCAAAGCCTTCGCCGAAGACGAGATAGGCGATGCAATAGAGGAAGTCCTCGATACATACCTTGAACATCGTTTACCAGGCGAATCTTTTAGATCCTGTGTAGCCCGTCTAGGCAAACAGCCATTTGCTGCGGCTGCTGACTCAATACGAAAACCAGCACAAAAGCACGGTGAACTTGAGACTGTAAGCGGCGAATAAAAATATGGGTGTCACACTCATCGGAGCCGGTCCAGGTGATCCTGAGCTCATGACTCGCAAGGCTTGGCGTGTATTAGGCCTAGCCGACGTGGTGCTGCACGACGCTTTAATGGATGTGGAAGGTATGAAACAGGCCGCACCAAGAGCAAAATGGTTAGATGTCGGCAAACGCTTGGATAAACCTTCAGTCGAGCAAGAGTTTATTTGTCGAACCCTGATCGCTTATGCGAAACAAGGTCTAAACGTAGTTAGACTGAAAGGCGGTGACCCAGGTATTTTTGGACGCATGGAACAAGAGCTAACTGCGTGTAAAGAAAACAACATTGCTGTAGAGATCATCCCCGGCATTACGGCGGCTTGCGCAGCGGCGGCAGAGTTGCATGCAAGCCTCACATTGCGCGGCGTTGCACGAAGTGTCACATTTGTGACCCCACGAGTCGGGCGGCGAGAAGCTAACAACGACAATCAGTGGATAGCTGCCTGTCTGGGTGCTGAGACGATTGTCATGTACATGGCGGGCTCGCAAGCAAAATACGTCTGCCAAACTCTTATTGGTGCAGGTAAACCTGCTTCAACGACCATCTGCCTGGTCGAAAATGCTAGTCGCGAAGGTCTGCGGCTCAAGTCTGACCTCGCAAACATTGCCCGCGTTGGATTTCCTCTATGCGAAGGCCCGGTCACGCTGCTTATCGGCGATGCGCTCAGTCGCGTTCCGATCAGCAGCCTCACCTACCCAGATCAAACAGAACTTGGATACCGCTGTGAAACAAGAGAATTCGCCACACGTTGAACCCGTAGTTGCCATTGTCGTATTTGATATCAAGGGTCGTAGAATCAATGCGCCTACGATACCAACGCTCATTATTGAGCCAGAAACGATATTAGCGAATGAAACAGCTACGAGCCTGAGCAATCAAATACATCAGCTCGCAAGTGACAATGCAAACACGCCAGCAATTGGACTGAAATTTGCAAAATTTGCAGATGGACGTTCATACTCAATTGCAGCGAGACTAAGAGAAGCGGGATATCTTGGTGAATTACATGCCATGGGCGACATTAATCAAGAATTGATGTTCTTGCTCAAGCGGGTAGGATTTACACACGCCCACATCCCCGAGCCTGGCGTCGCAAATTTACCAAAAAGCATTATTGAGCCTTTCGAGGGCTACTACCAGGCAGGCGTCGATGGTTCGCTTGCGCCTTGGCAATCAAATCAACACTAATGAGATAGCGACCGGATCATCCCGGCCGCAACCGTATGTTTGGTTGCATCGTCAATCAAAACAAAAGCGCCAGTAGCTTTTAAATCGTCAAACAAATCTGCTGCGACAAGCTTTTGCAGCGTTAACTGGATTTGACCAATGTCGTTCATCTTTAATGTCTGCGCTTCTTGCCCTTGAGACAAGGTCTGAATATCAAGTACCCGATTCACGCCTTTTACTTTAGCAAAAACAGAGTGAGTGGTATGTTGCAAAACATACTTTCGCGACAAGGATAAAGGCTCCGCATCTAGCCAACAAACATCTGCCGATATTTGTTTAGTCAAAGTCGCAGATTGCTGCGTTGAAGCGCCATTCTCGCTCGGCGCAGCAACGATCAAATCGCCTCGCGAAACGTCGATATCATCTGCTAGTTTGATCATAACCGGTTGCCCGACAGAAGCACTGTCTCGAGGCAGTCCTGCTAGAGAATGTGGCTGACCGTTCGAAACATGAATCTCAGCTACGGTAGAGATTAATCCCGACGGCAAGACTTGAACACGTTCGCCCAATTTGATCTCACCGGACTCAACGCGACCGAGATAGCCTCGAAAATCGTCTGCTGCACTTCCATCTTGCCGAGCCACATATTGAATCGGCAGACGCATTGCCTGTAAATTAGAAACATAACTCGTATCCAAATCCTCCAGCCACTGCAAAAGACTCGG
>Ga0164297_10001361_pt1 | contig 26207 bp, 48 predicted proteins | sample GEODES058metaG_FD_113539 | JGI IMG/M metagenome (GOLD analysis project Ga0164297, IMG submission 113539) | Dystrophic lake water microbial communities from Trout Bog Lake, Wisconsin, USA - GEODES058 metaG | ecosystem: Environmental > Aquatic > Freshwater > Lake | place: USA: Trout Bog Lake... | reverse complement strand
TTGGTTTCTGGTAATAGTACACTAACATTAGACAGTAATGCTAATGTTACTATAACTGTAGCTGGCTCAGACAACAGTTGGACGTTTGATGACACCAATAAATTTACTACACCCGGCAATGTCCTCGTACAGGACAGCAATCAAAATGATATCATTGAATTAAGAACTGATGGCAATATCGCATTTAATGGTAGTTCCACATTATCGGTAAATGGCGGATTCTTTGTTAGTTCAGTTGGATCAACAGACGGTCAAGGCAATATAGTAACTTACGACAGCGGTGAGTTTAAGTACGGACCTCAACTAAAAGATTATTCAGGCAACATCGGTGCCAACAACATCACAATAACTGGCTTATTGAAAGCACCACAAACAACTAAAGCATCTAATGCTACAGGAACACCTGGACAAATCTGTTGGGATGCAAACTATATCTATGTATGCACAGCCACAAATACTTGGAAGCGTAGTCCATTAACAGGCGAATATTAATGTTTGACGCATTTAAGTAAGCTAAGTTACAAAATGCATACAAGTCCATGAAGGAGTATAAACCTGCTCCTGAAAAAGACATGTCGTTAGAAGAACTAAAGCGTTTAAGAGGAAACGGCAAGATAACAGGAGAGACAAATGTAACTCCTAATTCTGCTCTAGCAACTAAAAAGCAGAATACATGCGTGAAAACAATATTCGTCCGGGTGACAAAGAGTGGTTCAAACTGTGGTTCGCACAGCCCCATATTACAGGTGAAAACCCTTTTTCAAAATAGTAGCAGTTTTTTGCTAAATAAAATTATGAGCGGGACACCTACCTTAGTTAAAACACCGTATGTGAAAACAAAATTTCACACACAAAAAGAACTTGATGACTATATCAAGTGTTGTGATCCGGACACAGGTCATATGTATTTCATGGATAACTTTTTTATGATTCAGCACCCAACTAGGGGTAGCATGAATTATCATCCATGGGAATTTCAAAAACGATTGATTGAAAATTATCACAAATATCGTTTTAGTATTAGTTTGATGCCACGACAAACAGGTAAGTCAACGAGTGCTGCTGGCTATCTACTTTGGTATGCAATGTTTGTACCAGATAGCACTATTCTTATCGCAGCACACAAATACACCGGTGCTCAAGAAATTATGCAGCGTATTCGTTACGCTTATGAAAACTGCCCCGATCATATTAAAGCAGGTGCAGTTGACTACAACAAAGGTAGTTTAACGTTTGATAACGGATCACGTATTGTTTCAGCAACAACTACTGAAAACACTGGTCGTGGTATGTCTATCACACTATTATATCTTGACGAGTTTGCATTTGTTCGTCCTAGTATCGCACAAGAGTTTTGGACATCTATCACACCCACACTAGCAACTGGTGGTAAAGCTATTATTACAAGTACGCCCAATAGTGACGAAGATACTTTTTCTATGATTTGGAAACAAGCCAATAAATGTATTGACGAATATGGTAACGTAACTGAAGTTGGAGTGAATGGGTACAAAGCATATCGTGCATACTGGCAAGAGCATCCAGAACGTGACGAAGCATGGGCAGAAGATATGAAGGCTAAACTCGGGGAAGATAGATTCCGTCGAGAAATTGGTTGCGAGTTCATTATCGCTGATGAAACATTGATTGCTCCTACTACATTAATTGATTTAGAAGGAATTGACCCTATTTTTCGTCAAGGACAAGTTCGTTGGTTTAAGAAACCCACAAAGGGTAATATCTATTGTGTAGGATTAGATCCGAGTCTTGGCACCGGCGGTGATCCTGCAGCTATACAAATTTACGAAGCAAATACAACAACACAAATTGGTGAATGGAAACACAATAAAACTCCTATACCAGAACAAATCAAACTGTTAGCAGTTATCAACAAGTATATTGTTGACTGTACAAACGAACCAAACAACTTATATTATTCAATTGAGAATAATAGTATAGGTGAAGCTGCATTAGTGTCATTGGATGAGTTTGGTGAAGCAAACATTCCTGGTACATTAATGAGTGAAGGTGGAAAAACTCGCAGAGGATTTAACACTAGCAAACCTACTAAACTTGCTGCTTGTGCTAAGTTTAAAACATTAGTAGAAACTAGAAAAATGAAGATAAACAGTCAAGCACTGATAGGTGAATTAAAGAGTTTTGTAGCTGTAGGTGGCAGTTTTAAAGCCAAAATTGGCGAAAATGATGACTTAGTGATGGCTGCACTGTTAGTTGTACGTATGTTGCAGCAACTTAGTGACTATCATTATGATTTGGAAGAACAAATGCGTGACCATGATGAAATTATTACACCGCTACCCTTCTTTGCTGTATTTGCATAAATACACTATTGAGATTTAAACTATGCCAAAGAACCAAGATTCCATCAAAGAAGAACTACGTGGTCTATTAAAGACACGTGGATATAGCCCAGAAATGTTTGACAGTTCTGGTAAAAGTGCTCCAGTACCACAAGAAGCTGAACTAGTTCAGTTTGAATTTAAGAAAGATGGTAAGGATTATGGTCCTGTAACTATCGGTATTGATGGTTCAAACAAAATGAACATTTACTTTGGTGACGATGTAGCGAACAGCCCAAGTGCAGGTGATGAGGATGACTTGTCATGGTCGCATTTACTCAACCATCTAAAGCGTTTTGCTATTGGTAACAATCTAAGACCTAATAGTAAAGATATTGACGATTTAAAATACGATATGGCTAAAAGAGATTATAACAAACGTGAGGGTCTACGTGAAGGCTATCATAGTATGGGTAAGAAACAAAGTTATAATGATGTAATCCCGGAAACAAAGATTATTATTAAGCACAGTAGAAACATTGAAGAAGGTGAACAACGTTATCGTAACGTTGAACGTATCTTTATTGAAAATGCAGTTGGTGAAAGAATATTAGCACCAACTACTAAACCAGGTATTGCACAAGTGTATGCTCGTCATATTGCTGAAGGTGGACTACCACATGATGAACGTTGGAACCACATCAAGGGATTGTGTGAAGAATACAGTAAGATGGCAGGATTTGTTCGTGCAACTCGCGGTAAGCAATTTAATGAGTCTGCACAAAAACTAGTTGAAAGTGGTTTAAATCATTATGTTAGTTTGCGTGAATCATTGAGCAAGATGCGTGGCAAAAAAGGCTACAACAATTACTTTGAATCTTGGACTCCTCCATTAATGGAAGATGAAGTATCAGGTGACTTGAGTGAAATGTTTATGAGTAGTTCACTTGATCCGCGCATTGAAAGTGTAATGCCAATCTTATCTAAATTGAATAAGAATCTAACTGAATCCCCAATGGCAGAGGTAGTTGCATTAGAAGATTGGGTTAATGAAGTCACGACCGATCAAGATGAGGTTGACTATGGCGACAAATACCAAGATATGGTAAGTCGTGTGGGTAAAAAAGCAAAAGAACAAGAAAAACGTAAACCTGTTGATATTAAAGATTTGGCTAGACGACTACATGCTATTGGTACTAAACAAAAAGATGTTAGTGAAGGTGAGATAACTCCTGTACCAACTGGTCACAAAGGATTAAACAAACAACAAAAAGCAGCAGGACAAGTTGGCCCCGCTGAAAAGTTTAGCACAGGTCCTATATTAGGTGCACCGGAGAAAAGCGAAAAAGGTTTACGAGGTAGACTAGTTGGCGCTGAAAGCGTAGACCATTCAATCAAAAACTTAAAGAAACTTTCTGGTCTATGAAACAACTTAACCTATTAGAGTCTTGGGCTGATAGTGTTATTGAAGGTAGCTATTTTAAGTCACATCGTGGTATCGGTGATCCAATGAAAGAATTGGGTGACTGGCCTGATTCAGTAGTTACAGAAAAAGAACAACGTGTGGACAACGGTGATACAACGCAAACCAAAAAAATTAATCATACTAAACATGAAGAAGAAAAAGTTGAATCACAAATTAAACGTATTGTCCGATTATTGAAAAAACCTAACTAAAAAATGTGTTTACCCTAAAGAGGGATAAATACACTTGACGTTGATGAATAGTTTTGCTATACTATCTTCTACGTTAGATACTAATAGGTAGTATCGAATATTAAACAGAGACCATCTCAATTTATTAAGGAAAAAAATCATGGCATCATTAGCAGAAATCCGCGCTCGTTTAGCAGCGCAAGAAAACAAAGGTCAGAACAAAGGTTCTAACACTCAGTCTGACAACTCAGTATACCCCCATTGGAACATTGACGAAGGTACAACAGCTACCGTACGTTTCCTACCTGATGGCGACACAAGTAACACATACTTCTGGGTAGAAAAAGCAATGATTAAACTCCCATTCAACGGAGTTAAAGGTGACAGCAACTTCAAACAATTGGTCGTACAAGTTCCATGTAACGATATGTATGTACCAAATAGCTGCCCAATCTTGGCAGAAGTTCGCCCATGGTACAAGGACGAAAGTTTGAAAGAAATGGCAAACAAATATTGGAAGAAACGTACATACATCTTCCAAGGTTTTGTTCGTCAAAACCCACTAGGTAACGATACAACTCCAGCGAACCCGATTCGCCGATTCATCGTTAGCCCACAAATCATTCCTGTTATCAAAGCAGGTTTGATGGATCCTGAAATCATGGAATTGCCAACTGACTACCAACATGGTCTTGACTTCAACATCAAGAAAACAAGTAAAGGTGGTTATGCAGATTACTCAACCAGTAACTGGGCACGCCGTGAATCTGCATTAACTGATGCAGAATTGGCAGCAATTGAAGCACACGGTTTGTTTGATTTGAAATCATTCTTACCAAAACAACCAACAGATGCAGAATTGCGTATCATCAAGGAAATGTTTGAGGCTTCAGTAGAAGGTCAACCATATGACTTAGCACGTTGGGGCAATTACTACAAACCATATGGTCTTGAAGCTCCTGCAGGTTCAACAGCGGACACAACATCAGCAGCACCGACCGTGGCTGCACCCGCAACTCAACCCGTAGCAGAAACATCAACACCATGGGAAGATGAACCACAAGCAGCAACTCAACCTGTTCAAGTACCAAATGCAGCTCCAAGTAGTGACAAAGCAAACGACATTCTAGCAATGATTCGTGCTCGTCAAGGTAAAACTGCCTAATAGAAATAGGGGCTTCGGCCCCTTCTAAGGAGTACACATGACACTACCTGACGAAAGATACCGCGCCCTAAAGCAAGGTAAAAAACTATTGGAAGAACTGTGTGACCCTGGCAAAACACCTAGGGTCCCTAGTATAGTTCGCGACCGTGCGAGGGGTGCATTACGCCATTTCCCGTCAGACTATGAAATTGACACAATGGCGAATGAACACCCTCAACTATTAGACAAACAATTAATTGGAGAGAAAATTGGGAAAACCATTTGACATAAGTAAGTTCCGCAAGGACATTACAAAAAGCATTGAAGGATTAAGCATTGGATTTAACGACCCTACTGATTGGGTCAGTACAGGAAATTACGCTCTTAACTATCTTATTAGTGGTGACTTTAATAAAGGTGTACCCCTTGGTAAAGTTACTGTATTCGCTGGCGAAAGTGGATCAGGCAAGAGTTATATCTGTTCTGGCAACTTGGTGCGTCACGCTCAGGAACAAGGTATTTTCGTTGTTCTAATTGATAGCGAGAACGCATTAGATGAGCAATGGCTGCATAACCTCGGTGTTGATACTGACGAATCAAAATTATTAAAATTGAATATGGCTATGATTGATGATGTGGCCAAGACAATCAGTAAATTTGTTACTGATTATAGAGCATTAGCAGAAGAAGATAGACCAAAGGTATTGTTTATTGTTGACAGTCTTGGTATGCTATTGACTCCCACAGACGTTAATCAGTTTGAAGCAGGTGACATGAAGGGTGATATGGGTCGTAAACCCAAAGCACTTACTTCTCTTGTTCGCAATACTGTTAACATGTTTGGTAGTTTAGGCATTGGCTTAGTCGCAACTAATCACACATACGCAAGTCAAGATATGTTTGACCCTGATGATAAAATCAGTGGTGGTCAAGGCTTTATCTATGCAAGTAGTATTGTTGTTGCTATGAAAAAACTCAAACTAAAAGAAGACGAAGATGGTAACAAGGTTACTGATGTTCGTGGTATTCGTAGTGCATGTAAGATTATGAAAACTCGTTATGCAAAACCTTTTGAGGGTGTGCAAGTAAAGATTCCATACGACACAGGCATGAGTCCATATAGTGGTATGGTAGATATGATTGAAAAAGCTGAGTTACTTAAAAAAGAAGGTAACAGTCTTGTCTACACTACACTTGATGGTGAAATCATTAAGAAGTTTCGTAAAGCATGGGAAGCAAATACTGACGGTTGTTTAGATACAGTCATGTTAGAATATCCAGCAAGAATGGCAAAACAAAGCATAAGTAGTGTTGATACCTCAGAAGGAGACACTACAGAATGAGTTTAAGTACTATTACGGAAGTTTGGGATGTATTGCGTGAGCATATTGACTTTAATGACCGCGCAGAAGCAGCAGATGCTTTGGTAAATTATTTGATGGACAACAACTATGAAGTTGATGATATCAAAAATGAATTTAGTGATAAAGATATTACTAGAGCATTGAAGGGTTATGCTGAACAACACTTTCAAGAAGAAGAATATGAAGACGATGACGATAACGAAGATGAAGATTGGGGTTAAATGTCAAATTGGCTAGCAAGAGTTAGTGCAGATATTTCAGTATTGCCAGATTTAGTAGACTATTACAACAATGAATTGCTTAGTGCAAAAAATGATGTAAAAATCTATGGAAATTTAGAGAAGAATATTTCTTCACTACCTGGCGTCACTGAACATCGCTTCAACCAATTACAAGAAGTTGAAGCAGTGCTAAATCATTTAAACATCCAGCTTAGGAAGATTCGTAGAAAGCATTTCCAAAAGTATCTTGAGGCATACAATCGTGCATTAACCAGTCGTGATGCTGAAAAATATGCTGAGGGTGAACAAGAAGTAATTGACTATGAAACACTAATCAATGAAGTCGCATTATTGCGAAACAAATGGTTAGGTGTTATGAAGGGCTTAGAGAGTAAAAACTTTATGTTAGGGCACGTAGTTCGGCTCAGGGCAGCGGGAATGGAAGATATTTCTCTATAATCGGCAAACCTCGTATTGACAACAGTACGAGGTTTTTGCTATCATACAACATTAAAATCACGAATATAAAATGACAACATCAATATCTATGCCACAATTAACAGCAACACAAATGCAAGCAATGATGGGTTTGAGATCAGCACCCAATTTAACCTCAGTCGGTACTAACATCACACTTAATGGCAACAGTAATTTTGGTTTTAGTAGCAACGTTGTAACAGGTCAAAATTGGTTAGATCCAATGAATATTGTATCCTCACCTAATATTAAAAAGTATGAGGTAGTTGAAACAACTGAAGATATTGTTGCATTAAGTACAACTGCACATAGAATATCAACTGAGCATAAAATTTATCATAAATTAACCGACCATGAATTGTTTGAACGAGTTACTCAACCTGACCGTGAATATGCACTCAAGGTAAAAGATTACTACAGCAAAAAAATAATGATGTGGAAATTGAAGGGCACCAGTAAGCTATCACCATTCCGTGAAGACATGAATAAGCTGGTGCACAGTGATGGCAAAACATTCAAAGAATCAATGATTGGTATTGCATATTGGTTGCCCAAGTTCTATGAATACGACACTGAGATGGATCTAATCAAAACTCAACTGAATACAAATCAAGGATTTGAGAAACTAGACAAAGAGGGTAAGCCTAAAGTTTTAAAACTATCATGTGAGTTAACCCCTATCAGTAAGACATATAGAATTTCTAAGAGAAGCAAAAAAACTGAATATTGGTTTAAAGATTCAAATTTAGATGCAGGTGTAGTTGTCACAATAGAAGATAAGAACCAACTTCAACATCTATGGGACTACATGTATGACAATGAGAAGTCATTAAAAATCAAGGGTAGTTATGTAAGACGTAAACTTGATGATTTTGAATACTTTAATGTTACCAATTGGGAACTAGATAGAAGTTGACAATAAATCAGTTTGGGCATATAATAGACTCTTAATCACTTGAAAGGGCCTGTTATGTCTTATGATATTGATGAGTTTGTGAACACTAACAAATTTAATGTTGAGTTTGATGGCGAGTTGTTTGATTATGACGAGGACCTGATGACTCAAACTTTTGAAAAAGACATTACTTTTGACACAATCAACGAGAATGCGTACCCAGTACTAGTGTACGAATTGAATACTAAAGCAGTAGCTTGGTACGACACTGAACAGTTTTTGGGTTATCAATCGTAAACAATGTATGCCCAAACTTGACAATAAATCAGTTTGGGCATATAATACATGTATTGATTGATTAAAGGAGTCGCACATGGGAACTATTTCAATAAACATGAAACAAATGTCAAAGTGGAATGTTACTTCGGACAATGTAAAGTATTTTGACATCATTCAAGTCAACAAAGGTAAATTTTTCACATTAGATTCTAGGACCATTCAAGAATTACTGAATGAATTTGGCATCTTTTATACCTTTAAAATTTGACAATAAATCATTTTGGGTATATAATAGAATCTTAAACAGTCAACAAACAGGAGCTAAACATGAGCATTTTAACAGACTACGCTGAATTCTCAAAAACTGCTGAGTACAAACTAGTTGAGGGTGTTACGGGTCCAACATCACTATACAAACTCAAGCGCATTGTTGCTAATGGCATTGGTATTGATTTGACAGACAGTAATTACTACTTTTGTAAACAAATGATGTGTTTGGTTTCAATGGGCCGTGGTGGCATTGGTACTAAAGGCAAACGCTTGGCCCTTGACAAATATCAGAAATTGGGTTTGCGTCAAAAAATGAAAAACAACCCTAGCTTTAGTCGTAGCATTAAAGTAGACAATGACGAGATTCGTGTTTCAGCATTGAATCAAATTTGACAATAAATCATTTCGGGTTTATAATAACATCTTTAACACAACACAGGAACACACATGACTAGCACAGTTCGCATCATTTCAGGTACATATCGCAACAGCCCAGTGTCCAATCAAGTCTTTACACTTGTCAAAGGCTATCAACTTGGTTCCAAAGGTGGTTTTGTTACTGTTAAGAATGAGGGTCAGTTCCCAGGTCGTAGTTCAGAAATTCGTGTAAACGTTGATACACATGATTGTATTGAATTTGTGTCAGGTGATACACCTGTTGTTGAAGAAAAAGTGATTGAATCTGAAACAGAAGCAATGGATCGCATTGCTAGTCGTTTCGGTGTGCTTGATGAAATGAGTAAAGCCTGTATCGCAGGTGACATTCGTGCTATGATTGTGACAGGCCCTGCGGGTATTGGTAAGAGTCATGGTGTCACATTGCAAATGGAAAAGGCAAGTATGTTTGACAAGATTGCAGGCAAACGCCCTCGCTTTGAGATTGTCAAAGGTGCAATGTCAGGCATCGGCTTGTTCGCTAAGTTGTACAAATTCAGTGACAAGAAGAATGTGCTAGTGTTTGATGACTGTGATATTTGGGAAGATCAAGATGCTATCAACGTATTGAAAGGTGCATTGGATAGTGGTAAGACTCGCCGCATCAGTTGGAATAAAGACAGTCGTTTGTTGCGTGATGAGGGAGTGCCCAATACTTTCAACTTTGAAGGTTCCATCATCTTCATTACTAACAAAACTTTTGACAGCAAAAAAGCAAGCAAAATTCAGCCTCACTTGGATGCATTGCAAAGTCGTTGTCACTTTTTGGACTTGACAGTGAATAGTGAGCGTGACAAAATGTTGCGTATCAAACAAGTTCACCGTGATGCTGATGGTGGTTTGTTTGCTGACTATGACTTTACTCAAGAACAAACAGACGAGATTATGCACTTTGTTAATGAGAACCACAGCAAATTGCGTGAAGTGTCCTTGCGTATGTGTTTGAAGATTGCTGACCTCGTGAAGATCAGTGGTAACTGGCGTGAGTTGGCTAAGGCAACTTGCATGAAGAATTGAGGATTGTTGAAATGAACAAACGAATTAAAGAACTATTGGACCAATGCACGGATCAAACAATGACAAAGCCATGGCCGTTGATTGATGCAGAAAAGTTCGCCGAGTTGATTGTTGGGGAATGTATTGAAAACATTGAGCAGTTCGACCATCACATTACTCCTGCTATGAAAGTAGTCCCTACAATAGTTTCTCAGATTAAGCAACATTTCGGAGTTGAAGAATGAAAATCAAAATGCTAGGTAAGTTTATCGTTTGGTTGATTGGCAAGTTTGTAAAAATTGTTTTCAAACGACCTGCAATGTCATTTGTTGAAGCATTCATTGAAGCAAAAAAACTTGCACGGACTAGTCTTTCAATGACACTGGTTAGTTATGTTTTGGCTTCATGTTTTTCGGTTACAGTATACTGTGTTTTAGCGTCTGTTTTGTGTATGAACAAAGATTTAGATTCAACAATAACTAGTTTAATTGCTGCTGTGACACCAGTAACATTGTTCTACTTGAGTGCCCTAATTGCATCGTGGTATGATATGTTCATTGAAGACTACGAAAAGACTTTTACGATTCTTAAGGAATAAACATGAATTGGCGTATGTATCTAGCATTTTTCGGTTGGTGTTTTATGAAGATTTTTGGTGGTTGTTTTGTTGCCGCAGAAAATTTTCGCAATGAGTTAAAGAAGCATACAGCGGAACGCATCTTTGCTACTGCCGGCTATGTTATCCTTTCTATAGTTTTTATGATGGTAATCATTCTAACTTCATTATGGTTGGTTGAAGATAAAGCAACAGTGACTATGATTACAACAGGTTGTTTCTGGCTAGTATTGTTTACATTCTTTTACAATGTAATCAAGGCAGCATTTGAGTGTTTTTTGGAAGAGCGTGAACGAGTGTTTGATGAACTGAAACGTTAAAAGGAGAACTTTATGTACGAAGTATTTGATGGTGATTTGTTTTTGTTTGATTGCTATGACGAGGATGAGGCTGACTTGTTACACGAGCAAGGCTTCACAGTAGTGCGAATCGTGTGATTGGTTTTCTCTCAAGGTTTAGGGGACTTAGGTCCCCTTTTTTTGCCTTTACTATTGCTTTTCTTAATCATAAGTACTATAATACTTGAATGTCAAAAGTGAAGCCAACTACAAAAGAACAACTGGTACATTATTTACTGCAAAACATAAGTTTAGGAACTTATGATAGACGGTTCCTTTCCAACCTACAACAAATCCAATTTGTACAACGAAGACCTGCGACCAGCAATCAAGCAGAGTTGTTGGACAAGATTACATTACGATATTTCAAACAACTTAAACGCAAAGAGATTGACGCAAACGAAATGGTTAAACTACCTTGGAGCATAGAACCAATTGATAGCATCCCAGAATACACTGATGCTTTTTGTACAATCAAGGATGATACGATTGAGTTACGCACACCCTACAAAAAAGAGTTTATCACTGACTTGAAGAAAACCGATCTACACTTAGACTGGAATAAGGATAATAGAATATGGAGCGGTGTCTATTGTGAACATATTTTGAAGCACTTCATTGATTGCTTAGACAAACACTTTCAGGTTATAAGATATTGCGACAAGACAGTTGAGATTATAAATAGTTTCGCAGAATACGAAGAAGCAACATGTTGGGATCCAACATTGAAAATTATCAATGGTAATCTATTGATAGCAGGGATCAACAATGCATTGAACGAAGCAACTAAAGATATACCACTAACAATTTCTCCCGAGACATTTGCAAAACTATCAATGCACGGTGTTAAAATTGATAATGATTTGATAAACGATGATCCATTGTTTAAGTTTGCGACAGAAACTAGCACAGTAAGAAAATACAATGAGATTGCAAACATTGTGAGTGAATTAAAGTCATTAGGTTGCGATTTAATTGTCATATCAGAAACTCACTTGAATGGCGCTAAAGTTATTCCTAACTTGATTGAAGAATGTGTCCGACACGACATACCTTATTTTCTAAAATCAAAAAATGCACGTTTAACAGAAGACACAAAAAAATTCAAATATCCAGTAATCATTAACACAGGTTTATGGTCTAATTTGAGTAGAGGAAGTATTTACGCAGCTAAGGTCGTTAACCTTGCAAACGATAAACCAATTAATATTAAATGAAACAATGTAAATTAATCATCAAAGATGAAGTCAATGTAAAAATAGAAGGATTAGAGTTAGGTGATCGCAAAACATTGATGAAGATGTTTGAGTATGAGAAGCCGGGTGCAAGATATTTGCCAAGTGTCCGATTAGGTCGTTGGAATGGCAAGATCAGCTTCTTTAGCTTGGGTGGCACGACTTATGTAAATCTATTGCCAAAGATTCTACCGTTACTTGACAGTGCCGGATACGATATTGAGTTAGAAGACTTACGCACATACACAACAACATTTCAGTTTGGACAAGTCACTGAAAAAACTTTTGCACATAAAGTATGGCCTGCAAAACACCCAATGGCAGGACAGCCTGTTGTATTGCGTGACTATCAGATTGAGATTATAAATCAGTTTTTAGTTAATCCACAATCAATACAAGAGATTGCAACTGGCGCAGGTAAAACATTAATCACCGCCGCACTATCATATAGCATAGAAAACTATGGACGTAGTATTGTTATTGTACCTAACAAAAGTCTAGTAACACAAACAGAAGCAGACTATATTAACTTAGGTCTTGATGTTGGTGTATACTATGGTGACAGAAAAGAGTATGGTAAAAAACATACGATTTGCACATGGCAAAGTTTAGGTAATATGCTTAAGAAAACAAAAGCAGACGAAGCAGAAATACCAATAGGTGAGTTCTTAGAAGATGTTGTGTGCGTTATGGTTGATGAAGTGCACATGGCTAAGGCTGATGTACTGAAAGAATTATTAACTGGGGTGATGAGTCACATACCAATTCGCTGGGGATTGACTGGAACTATTCCCAAAGCAATCTTTGAAGCACAGGCATTATATGTGTCATTAGGTAATGTGACTAATAAACTTGCAGCAAGTACACTTCAAGAAATGGGTGTGCTTGCACAGTGTCACGTTAACATTGTTCAATTGCAAGACCAGAAAGAATTCACTAACTATCAAAGTGAATTGAAATTCTTATTAGAAGATGACCAACGATTGACTATGATTTGTCAATTACTTGAAAAGATTAAAGACGGTGGCAACACATTAATATTAGTAGACCGTGTTGCTGCCGGCAAAGCAATACAAACTAGACTTAGTGAAGCATTTACTAAAGAACGTTTGGATTATGAAGTTAGTTTCGTTTCAGGCGGGACTGACATGAATGACAGAAAGGAACAGTATGATGAAGTGGCTACAGCTACTAACAAGGTTATTGTGGCGACTTATGGTGTGGCCGCTGTGGGTATTAATATTCCTAGGATTTTCAATCTGGTTCTTGTGGAACCCGGAAAGAGCTTTGTCAGAGTTATCCAGTCAATTGGACGCGGCATTAGAAAAGCGGAGGATAAAGATCACGTGATGATATGGGATATCACAAGTTCCTGCAAATTTGCAAAGAGGCATCTTACACAAAGAAAAGCCTTTTATAAAGAGGCGGCATACCCGTTCTCGATTGAGAAACTAACATATAAGTGATATAATAATACTATGAGAATATTAAATTTAGATAATAACAAATACTATAACTTAGAGACATTACCCGAAGAAGTAGATGATTTACGTTTTGCAATACTTGATAATAGCAATCCAAGTAATGTAGACTATCATTATATACCACTAATCTTCTTAGAGAGTTTCAACAGTCCCGCTCTTGTGTTACGAGTAGGTGACAAGACAATTAAGATGCCAGTAGATTGGCAGATACTGATCGGTGAACCAGAGATGGGTGATTTAGAAACACTACCATTAACAAGTATCAATGATAGAGGTTTCAAAGCATTTGAATTTAATCCACTAAGTGCATTTAGACCTAGCTTTCAAGATATTGAAATTATTGATATCTATCACGATGTAACTTGGTATGCACCGCGATTGAAGAACGGACAATTCTTATGTGTACCCATTGATGATGAAGTGAAACCTCGTTGTGTTTACTTTGTAAAAGAGATTAGTCGTAACTGTGAGATTATTGATTACAATCAGGCATTCTAATGGCAACTAAGAAACCAGCAACTCCCAAAGACGAAAAATTAGAAAAGCAAGACTTTGATTTGTTTGAGGCACTTGCGGCGTTGGATCGTAAAGATTACAACTATATGGACAAACTTACAGAAGAACAACAACGTAAGTTTGTTCCTTACATGATGACTCATTGGATGAGTGCTATTAAAGGTAGCGGTGACGTGCAAGGTTATTATGTAATGAGTACTGAGTATAACGCTAATAAATATTTGTTCAACGAGCATGTACAAAAGCACCCTAAACTACAATGGATGATGTTGTGTGCCAGTAGCCCTGGTTTAGGGAAACAGTTCCATCAATGGATACCTCATCTTTCAAGTAAAGTTGCAACACTGAAAGAATCACCTAAACTGAAGGATATTAGAGAATACTATGCTAAAATATACACTAAAGCAGATGATGATTCTATTAATGCAATCAGCGAAGCCTTCGTTGAAGAACATAAAAAGAAGGTGTATCTTGCTAAAAGATTCCCTGATTTGAAACTTGATGACATTGAAACCCTTGCACAATTGGTAACTGATGAAGACATTAGATCGTATGAAAGAGAACTTGGCAACGAGTAAGTACACCTGTGAATTCTGTAATAAGAATTTTACTAGAGATCGTACCTTACTCAGCCATATATGTGAAAGAAAATCTCGTTGGTTAAACAAGGATCATCCTAGCAATAGGATTGGGTTTCAATGCTGGGTTAGGTTTTACGAAAAGCATAGCATGAGTAAAACTAAGAACAAAACAGTTGAAGAATTCATTCGTAGTCCATATTACATTGCATTCGTTAAGTTTGGTACATATTGTGTTGAAAGTAAAGTAATTCACATACCTCGTTACGTTGATTGGTTGTTGCAAAATCAAATCAAACTAGATAACTGGAATAATGATAGTGTTTACAACAAATTCTTGTGCGAGTATTTGCGAGTGGAAGATGCATTTGATGCAATATATCGCAGTGTAGAGTATTGTACTACATTGGCTGAACTAGACGAAATTCAACCCAATGATGTATTTAGGTATAGTAACCCAAATCGTATATGTCACGGTATATGTTCGGGTAAGATAAGTCCATGGATGTTGTATTGTAGCGACAGCGGTATCCATTTACTAGAGACTTTAAATGAGACTCAAGTTAAAATGATTAATGATTATATAAATCCAGAACAATGGGCATTGAAGTTTCACCGTGACTCAAAACTTAAACAACAAATCAGAGACACCCTCATGTCAGCAGGGTACTAGAGTACGCATATTCTGGAAGAATGGTGATACTATTAGTGATTGGAATGAAACCTGTGCTTGGGCAATAGAACAGTTTGGCTTACCTGGTGATAAGTTTACTACACACCCAACAGAAGATTATATGGACTTCTACTTTCAAAATGAATGTGATGCCATTCATTTTAGTTTGAGGTGGCTATGAAACTACTGAGATACAATGCTAGACTTAGTACAGGAAAAGAGAATTTTGAGAACTGGACGAAAGTAAATAGTGTCATTCAAAAAAACATGACTCCTGAAATCAGTGAAAGATGGATGAAGGATGGGTATGAAGGACTAGCTGACGAGTGGATATTAGAGTACTACGGAATCAATCGTATCTATCGTGATGAAAATCAATCTATGACATTTGAATTTACTGAGCAGCAGTGGACTTGGTTTTTGTTGAGGTGGTTATGAAAGTAATTAAATGGTACGAACCCGCATTCAATCCAATAATGGAACTGATTGAGCGTGAAGCAAAAGAATCAAACTGTGGCAACAGTGAAGGTATGCGTGTGATTGCCGAATACAAGTACGGTGTTAAGATTAGTAAGTTTGAAGGTGACTGGCGTAGGATTACTGTCTTAGATGAAAAGAAGTATGCTTGGCTATTGTTAAAGATTTGAAACCGATGAATAAGATAGATAGTTTAATGAAACAATGGTTTGAAGAACAAGAACTCAATGATAAGTACTGGCCCTATCAGTATGAACTCAAAGACTGGCAGCATATCTACATGGTTGAAAGATTTTGCTATAGTAATTTCAAAAGTTCTAACTGGCGTAATCGTGGAAGATACTTTGGATTCAAACGCAAACAAGATTATGAATGGTTCTTGTTGAGGTGGCTATAATGTATACAAGTATTTGGTATCATGTTGGTGATAACTGTCCAAAAAAAGACGGTTACTATTTGGCATACAAAAAGTCAAGTTTAGGTGACGATGAAGAAGGTTATGGAGAGACACAGAAGATTTTTCTATGAATGATGTAGGTGGTCGTGATGTGTTGTTCTTTGCCTTCAAAAACGAAAAAGATTTAACATGGTTTAAGTTGAGATGGAAATGAAAACATTTACTGCAAATTGGACGACAGAAGATAGTTACACTGATACTGATACTATTATGTCTTTGGCTTTCAGTAGAGAAATACAAGAAGCAATTAACAATGAAACAATGGTTGATATTCACAAGACACAAGGTTGGACTGTTGTTGCGCTTCCTAGATTTAAAGACATGAGGCATGCGGTTGACGTTAATGATTGGTGTGTAGTTAATGTAGGTGCAGGTAAGTGGAACAAGTTTGGTAGTACGTATACGTTTAAAGAACAAAAACATGCCGAGTGGTTCATTTTACGATGGCTGTGATTGTTAGCAAATACATTTACGGAGACTACAACTCGGATGAAGCAGTAGAATGGGCTATTAACAATTGTCCTAGTTTTGAAAAGTTTATGATAGTTGAACTTGAATGGGAAGAAAAACAAGAAAGAGATTGTTGGTTTAGACTTGATGTATACTTTACAGATGAGCGTGATGCAACTTTTTATTCACTAAGATGGATATGACAAGAAAATTAAACAAAAGTGTTTGGCCCTATAATATCTATTTTAAAGATAAAGATAATTGGGATGACAATGATACTACCAACACTGAACGACTTGATTGGATTCGTGAAAATCTTAATGAGAACATTCGCAACAGAATCTTTATCCTTGAAGATAGTACCGGTATGATGTATTACTTCAAAGAAGAAAAAGACTATCAATGGTTCCTATGGAGATGGGTGTGATGGATTTTGAACTTGCTGAAGGTAAAGTATATGGTGCAAAATACTATACGGTAAAACCAGTAGTGCCTGAAATGTATCATCAAATCCAACAGACATGGCTCGACATGATACAGTGGAATGTTGAGACATTCGGTCCATCACTAAAAGAAGATGTCGTCGAACCTGGCGGTCGCTGGTACGCTAACAATGCAAAGTTTTGGTTTAAGAACAAAGCAGACCGAGACTGGTTTTTATTGAGGTGGGAATAATGACAGTAGAAGCAACAAAAGAATTTGTACAGATGATTGACAAGTCTGCTAGGGAATGGCGTGCTAGAAAAACCCAATTAGACGAAAAATATCATCACTTTGATTTGTATGCCGAAGACTTTTTTGGCATCATAGTTGACTTTCAATTATGTGATAACATGGTAGCAGTGTTTGGTGCAGAAGTAATTGATGAAGACAAATACATTAATTTCTTATTAACATATGGTGAAGTACATGAAGGCTAAGACACAAGAACTAGGATCATTTACCTATTGGACTGAACATTACTACGGAAGCAAACGCAACATTACCACTATCAGTTGGAAGGGTAAGGGTGAAGTTGACACTAATGAAATTCGTAAATGGTGTAAGAAGACATTTGGTAAGAGTGGCTACCGTGAAGACATTGAAGATAGTTACTGGGTAGACAATACCGAAGTTGGTGAAATCATGTTGTGCAAAGATGAGTTTCTTACTATGTTTCTATTGAGGTGGACATGACACAATACGATCCTAACACAGCCGCTAATGTAACGGCTACGGCACAGCAGATACTCATGCCCATGATTAAAAAATTTACACCCACATTACTGGCAATGGCACATAGTATCTTGGGCGTACAACCTATGACTGGGTCTGTTGGTCAAATCTTTTCCATAGGAGCCAGCTACAAACCACAATCCAAATACAAATTCAGTCGTGCCAAGTGGTACGAAGCAGACCATCGCTATGAAGATTATGAAGAAGTCATAGCATGGTGTACTGAACACTTTGGTCCGCGCCCTCGATACCCTGATGCTTGGACACGATGGGCTGATATTCACATTGATAAAATTCGATTCCGTGACGAAAAAGATTATGCTTGGTTTGTATTACGCTGGTCATGAAATATAATCTCAATAGAAGTATAGGATGGAACTTAGATAGAGCTAAGATGATTATCACACAAAGAATTTACGGTGGTACTGGTTGTTATAATTGGACTGAATACTTTGCTATCATTCCTAGACGCACTGTATCAGGTAAACTGATATTTTGGCAAAAAGCATATAAGCGTAAGTTCTGGGCAGTGTGGGGTACGGGGTTTCATATGGAACCTGAAGTTGAATACGGGACACTGTTTGATGTTTTGACACATCCCTGTGTCAACGCCCCATAAGGTTTGTGCGTTATTAGTATACAGGAGTAGATATGACTTATTCTGAATGCCACAATAACGCACACTGGACGACCAAAACCGTTGGTCCTTTTTTGAGAAAAATGCATGATAAAGTTGAGAGGTGGTGCGATATCTATTTGGGCAACAATAACTATTGCAGCGACGGATACCATTATTCTTTCAAATATAAAAAGCATGCGGAAATGTTTGCTTTAAGATGGCTGTAACTATAAAATTACCAAAAGGATTAGAACCAAAACAAGAACAGTGGCTTATTAAGAATATAGGCCCGAGACTCCATTACATGCACAACTCAATAGGTGGACAAGGTTGGATCGCAAAAAAACAAAAGGTTATAGTTCAGAATGAGGATGTAGGAACTCACAGTTCTGTAGTTCAATGGGATTTAACTTTCCAAGATGACAAGATGGCAACTTGGTTCACAATTATGTTTTCATAATGTTACAAGTTAGATTGATAGACAAGATGCCCAATGAGATTATGGACATTGTTAGAGAACTTAGACAACAGGGGTATACTCAAGGTACTGATTTTGATTTTGCGTACAATAAACCCAAATATGATGACTTGAGCCATGATGCAGTGTATAATAGACATACTGTGTTTACATTCTACAAAGAAGAATTAGCAACATGGTTTAGTCTAAGGTATGAATAATGGCAATAGCAGGAATTGGTAATAGTACAGGTACATTTGCACCATTGCAACATGTAACTCAACCTGATCGCACCTCTTACGAAACAACTAGTCGTGGTCGTATTACTCATAAGATTGATTTGAATTATCAAAAGGTTGATCCAAATGATTATATCAAATGGTGTCGTAGAAATTTAGGTGAGCGCGGTATTGCTTGGGACTTCTGGTTAGCCGGAAACGTGTTATATATTGAAATCTGGGACGACAAGGCAAAGTTTATTTACGAAATGTGGAAGAACTAAATGGCAGCGGACATTATGATTGACATTGAGAGTTTGTCAACAGACCCTTATTGTGTTATACTTACAATTGGTGCAGTGCGCTTTGATCCAAAAGGTACTGGCATCGCTGAGAGATTGGAACTCAGACCAACAATCGAAGAACAGACAGACACATACAATAGGATAATTGATGATGATACATTACGTTGGTGGGGTGAGCAGTCAGCAGCAGCCCAAGAAGAAGCATTGGGGGACAGAGATAGAATCTCATTTAAAGAATGCATGGAAAAGTTATATAGCTTCTGCTGGAATCGCCGTGCTGTGTGGAGTAACGGTGCTGCTTTTGACTGTGTGGTTATGGAAACAGCATGGAAGCAACTTGACATGCGAATCCCCTGGCCATTCTGGAGTGTGCGAGATACCCGTACTCTTTACGAAGTGGCTGGGGTCAAACTCAGAGACGGCGGGCATGTTACTTCTCACAAAGCAGTAGAAGATGCGGAACGACAAGCCATTGTTGTTCAACAAGCATATATGAAAATGATTAAAGCAGGATTAATGACACGATGAAATTTCAATCAGATATTGATATTGATTTTGGTGATAGAGATAAAATCTTACAACACATCAAATATATCCCTGCTGCAATGCGTAAGATTCAACCTATGCGTAAACATTCAACAGGGGTACATATCACAGATGTTCCATATGATGCAATCAATGACATGGCTAACATTGATTATAGTGATGCAGAGAAACGTGGATACTTTAAACTAGACTTATTGAATGTTCATATCTATAATCATGTTAAGGATGAACAACATTTAGAACGACTAATGCAGAATCCATTCTGGAGTAAACTAAATGACAAAACATTTGTTGAGAAGTTGATTCATTTAAGCAATCACTATAACTCTATTCAACGAATGCCTGAACCAATTGATAGTATTCCTAGACTAGCAATGTTTCTTGCTATCATTCGTCCAGGTAAGAAACACTTGATTGGATTACCTTGGCGTGAAGTAGCGAAAACTGTATGGGATAAAGATATTGATGGGTATGCATTCAAACGTTCTCATTCCTGTGCTTACGCATTATTAGTTGTTGTGCATATGAATCTATTATGCGAACAGGAACTCAACGGCTTGTGATTTTTTAAAATAGGCATAAATATTATTATGCCTGCGTCAAAAAATTATAATAAAATTCAATATCCCAGAAAATGCGAACATTGTGATTATATGTCTAATAATCCGCAAATGTGGCATTATCATAAACAAACACACGAAGTTATAAAACAAGGACAGTTGTGTGAACAAGGGTGCGGTAAGCCCGCTATGTTTAAAAACACCGGCGGAAGATATACATGTTGTAAAGTAACACAACATTGTGAAGCATACACAAAGATTCATTCCGACCGAATCAAAGAGCAGTGGAAAAGACCTGAATCAGTGGAAAGAAAAATTAAAGCAACACATACTTTATTAAAAACTGCATGTACCCCTGAAGCAGTCAATAAAATGAAAGAGACTAAGAGAAAAAAATCAGGTCTGTTAACACCCGAAGATGCTAAAAACTATAGACATTACGCAAGAGCAATAAGACAGCGGGCACAGATATGGGCTAAAGAACAGGGTTTTCTATTAGGACAACAAACCTATCACGTGGATCATAAGTTTAGTATACTTGATTCTTGGCATGCAAATCTACCAGCTGAAATTGTAAATCATCCTGCGAATTTACAAATAATTGAAGCAAAAGAAAATACTAGCAAGGGAAGAAAGAGTAGCATTACCCTTGAAGAATTGAATAACTTAATTAAGGAAGCCGTTTTACCAGAGTAATTGATTTACGCTTACTCTTGCGTTTACCAAGTTCTAACATGCTACATGTGGGTCCGTGAATAACAGTTAGACTTTTGTTATTGAACGTTCGTAAATAGGGTCTAAACTCGGCCCATTCATTCTTTAAGAACATATTAATGGGGATCAATCTATTTGATTCCCACCACCATTGATCTCCGAGGTCTAGAAATTTTTGACGTAGTATTTGATCTACTATCGCACCGTAATCATATATAGTGGTAACAACATCATCACGATTTTGTACGATTCCTACATAGTCTTGACCTGCATAGGAGCAAACGGTGATAAATGGATGATTTTCTGATAGTTTTTGAAAGAATTCGCTGTGCATCAAATAAAGTGACTCTAGGATTATTTATCTGGGCAAATTTACCATTATATTTAATTTCTTACTAAATACACTATAGGAGCCAGATCGTGTATTCAACAAGTGTTTATTCATATATACCAAGACAAATCGTAGTGATGATCTATGGCAACTCACCTAGGAGTTACAGTATCGTGTACGCAAAAAATTTAAGATTGCATAAGGGCGTGGATAACAGAATCCAGTTCAAATTCATTAACCAAGAACAAAAACCAGTAGATATCACCGATGCTGAGATTACCATGCGTATCCTTAACAATGATGGAACTCAGGTACTAATACAGAAAACATTAACTATTGTTTATGCATTAACCGGGCTAGCTGAACTTCAATTGTTATCATCAGAACTAGATAGTGTTGAATCACAAAAAGGATACTACTCATTAGAAATCCCAACAAACAGTTTCAACGTGCCTGTGTTCTTAGACAATGACAGTTCAGCACGTGGTATTATTTGGATTGAGGATAGCGTATTACCAAAACATATGCCTAGCATGGATGTTACTATTCCTTCACACCCTGTTCCACAAAACAACACAGTAACATTTACAAGTAGCACAGTTAGTACATCATACAATCCAAAACTAACTTTGCAAGCATACTACAATAACTTTTCAGGTACCGTTCAGGTACAAGGATCAACTATACCAGACAATGACTGGTATAACATCAATGATCCAATCACTTACATTAATCAAGCAAACACTGATTACTACCAGATAGAAGGATTTCATCCATATATCAGGGTACAATTCAATTGCACTCAGGGCGATGTGACTGACATATTGGCAAGATAAAGTCCCAAGACTCTTGCATTCTGATACATACTGTAATATAATTGTAGTATGTTTGATATTACCTCTTTGATTCCCGGTAGAAAGAAACAGACCCAAAGTGGTTGGATCAGTTTCAACGCTATCTGTTGTGGTCATAGAGGACATAAACCTGATCGTAGAAGTCGTGGTGGACTTAAACTTGAAGGTAACAATTGGGTCATGCATTGCTTCAATTGTAGTTATAGTTGTAACTTCACACTTGGTAAACAAATCGGCCCTAAAACAAAACAATTTTTAAAATGGTGTGGGTGTGACGAGACACAGATACAACGTTGGAGCTTAGAAAGTCTACAACACAAAGATGCGTTAGACTTGATACAACCACAACACAAAAAAGCACTTAAGTTTCAAAACAAGGAACTACCTGAAAATAGTGAACGATTAGACAAGAATAACCAAAATCATCAATTGTTCATTAACTACTTAGATAATCGTAGTATTGACCTAAGTAAATATACATTCTATGTCACACCATATGATAAGGATAACATCCGAAATCAGCAACGCATTATCGTGCCCTATAACTACAAGAACAAACTTGTAGGCTTTACTAGTAGGTACATTGATGGAAGAATCCCCAAGTACATAAACGAACAACAACCAGGTTACGTTTTCAATATTGACCAGCAGAAATATGATTGGCAATATTGCATCGTAACCGAAGGTATCTTTGATGCACTAGCTATTGACGGTGTCGCAGTCATGCATGATGATATCAATATAGATCAGGCTCAACTGATAGCACAATTAAACAAAAGAATAATCGTAGTTCCAGACTTTGACAAGACAGGTCTCAAACTAATTGATAGAGCATTAGAATTAGGATACCATGTTAGTTTACCTAACTGGGGCCCAAACGTAAAAGATGTGAATGATGCTGTAGTCAAGTACGGAAAATTACCTACTTTACTAGCGATACTACAAAGTGCTACAATGAGCAAAATAAAATTAGAAATGCAGAGGAAGAAAATTGGCAAACAAAACGGATTCTAAACAATTAGAATATACACCAGACGTACAGAAATTATTTTTGCGAATGATGTTAACCGACGCGGGTTTATATACTCGTGTTATGAACATTATGAACAGTGAGAACTTTGATAAAAGTCTACGACCAGTAGCAGAAATGTTTAAGGAACACACAGACAAGTATAAAGTACTTCCGGACAATAGTCAAATCAAGGCAATCACTGGTGTAGATATTGATCCTATTGAAGAATTAAGTGATGGTCATCACGAGTGGTTCTTTGATGCGTTTGAGGCATTCACAAAACGACAAGAATTAGAACGAGCAATTCTTAAAGCAGCCGATTTGTTGGAAAAGGGTGACTTTAGTCCGGTTGAGAAACTAATCAAAGATGCAGTACAAATCAGTTTACAAAAAGACATGGGTACTGATTACTTTTATGATCCTAAAACTCGTATCAACAAATACTTTAACGCAGGTGGACAGGTAAGTACAGGCTGGCCACAAATGGATAAGATTCTTTATGGTGGTATGAGTCGCGGGGAATTGAATATCTTTGCAGGTGGTAGTGGTTCAGGTAAATCGTTAGTCATGATGAACTTAGCATTGAACTGGCTACAACAGGGAATGAGCGGTGTCTATATCACATTAGAACTGTCAGAAGAACTAACTAGCTTACGTACAGATGCCATGTTGACTAGCATGGGCACAAAAGATATTCGTAGGGATATTGATACAACTCATTTGAAAGTTAAGGCTGTTGGTAGAAATGCAGGTCAATATCGGGTTAAAGCACTGCCTGCACAAAGCAACGTTAACGATATCAGAGCATATTTGAAGGAAGTACAAATTCAAACAGGTATCAAAATTGACTTTGTAATGGTTGACTATCTTGATTTAGTTATGCCGGTGAGTGTTAAAGTTAACCCTAACGACCAGTTCATTAAAGACAAGTATGTTTCAGAAGAATTGCGTAACTTAGCAAAAGAGTTAGGTATCTTGTTAGTTACTGCGAGTCAGTTAAATCGTTCAGCGGTTGATGAAATAGAATTCGACCATAGTCACATTTCAGGTGGTATCAGTAAAATTAACACAGCGGATAACGTGTTTGGTATCCTTACAAGTCGTAGTTTGCGTGAGCGTGGTAAATATCAAATGCAATGTATGAAAAGTCGTAGTAGTACAGGGGTTGGTCAAAAGATTGATTTGGACTATAATATTGAAACTATGCGAATTACTGACGAGGATCCTGATGGGTATGCTGAACAGCAAGCAAAATATAAACCAAGTCCTAGCCCAAATGATATTATGAATCAATTAAAACCACATGCTACGTTGGTAAGCACAACCCCTGTAATTGACAATGACACAGGGGAAATACTAGAACCTATTCAGAAAAAAGTAGTTGCGGATGTGCAGGGTTCAAAATTGCAAGCAATGTTGAAACAACTTAAAAAGTGATAAATAATAATAGGAAATCTATTTTTATGCAAAAGAAAACCCGCAGCCTCTTGGAGGAATTAGAGTCTATTGGACAAAACCGTGACACTAAGCACATCATTGAGAGCCGAGCTAATAATATCATTACCAGCGCAATTAATTTGTTAGAAATGATTAATAAGCATTATGATACTGAAAAAGCGGCTATATTAGAGCGTAAGTTGTTGAATGCAATTAAAGCCAGAGATACTGGTAGATTTTCAAAAAGTATTAGGAAAAACGATGAAGATCAACGAAGTGATTCTGAATGAGGGCGTTCTAGGTTCTTTGGTTAATGCCGCCGGAAAAGCACTGACCGGCACGGGACAGGCTAATGATTGGTTAGGTACACAAATGCAAAAGTTTGGTGCAGTTCCTATGGGAACCACTGGAACTCAGAATATCTTTCTAAAGAATTTTGTGCAAGAATATAATACCATTGCAAAGTCTGCAAAAGCTAGTGGGATGCAAATGCCCGACATGAAGACTTACGTTACTGATTATTTAGAACAGCAAGGTTGGTCTGCTGACGAACCAACCATTGATAAAATTACATCATCTAGTGGTAACGATATTAATAAAGTTGCCAACGCAATGTATATGATTGGTATGCGTCAAAAACGTAATAAAAATGGTCAAGTTCAGCAACGTAGAGTTGAACCTACAATGGGTCAAGGTGCAGCAGGTGGCGGCATATCACATTCAAATGAACCTACAATGGGTGCACCGGCTATGTCTTCTTCTGTAAAACAGATTATATCTGCTATCACTAGAATGTCTAGTGAAACTGATGAAGCTGGACTAGAAGAAATCGCTAAAGCAGCCATGCAAAAACTCTATAAATTGAGCAAATCAGAGTATGCTGAATTGAGACAAGAGATTCTTACTGGTAAAAAAGCACAGACTGCTGCTACTAAACCAGGAACCGCTGAATTAGATGCTGACCATGATCGTCTTGCTACAGGTACTAACGAATCTATCCGTAAAACCAGAAAAATCTGAAACAGGAATAAATAAAAGTAGAGTCTATATGACTCACAAACTTTAAAAGGAAAAATAT